>Ga0183098_10631_pt1 | contig 50830 bp, 57 predicted proteins | sample BioMet9_FD_128884 | JGI IMG/M metagenome (GOLD analysis project Ga0183098, IMG submission 128884) | Microbial communities from bioreactor (seeded with sewage sludge) at Lawrence Berkeley National Lab, California, USA - Biofuel... | ecosystem: Engineered > Bioreactor > Anaerobic > Unclassified ...
TGTGTTCGTCAAGTAAAAATGTTAGCAAAAGGTCCCCAAAAAGGTTAGCACCTTGGAGCACCTAATAGATTGTTCGTTCAGCCAGCGTCAGAGACCCACTACTGCCCTTTTGGGGGCCAAACAGGTCGGGGCCCAATGCTCACTTTTTGGAGCGCCTTTTCAGCGAGTACGCTGGCGCTGCATGGACTGGGTCAGCCGGTAGCTCTCGCCGGAAAAAATCACAATATGGGAATGGTGGATCAGCCTGTCAACCAGCGCTGCTGTCAGGCGGTTGTCGCCAAAGACTGTGTTCCACTGTGAGAACTCCAGATTGGATGTAATAATGAGGCTCTTGCGTTCGTAACAGTCGGAGATTACCTGAAACAGCAGCTCTGCGGCATCCTTGTGCAGGGGCACGAAGCCAATCTCGTCAATCACAATGAGCTCCACTTTTTTCAGCGTGCTGAGATAGTTGTTCAGCGTACCCTTGTTGTTCTTCTCCAGCAGGATATTGGCAAGAGATGCCGCCGTGTAAAAGCGGACATGCCGCCCCTCCTGGCAGGCTTTCAAGGCAATAGCCGTGGCGAGATGAGTTTTGCCAGTACCAACGGTGCCCATAAAAATGAGATTCTCCTTGGGTGTGAGAAATTGCAGTTCCTCCATATACTCGGCGGTCAAGCCGCTGGGCAGTTCAATGGCGGAAGTCCACACAAAGTCATCCAGCGTTTTCAGGACACGGAAACCGGCGGTTTTCACCATACGGTTAATACGGTTGGCTTCGCGCTCCTTCAGCTCCAGCTTCAGCAGATCGGTCACATATTGCTCTGTGTTTTCAAACTGGACAGAGCGCCATTCCTTGGCCATGCCGCCCAGCTTCACCTGTCGCATCATCAGCTCAATTTCCTCAGACATTTGCATCGCCTCCCATCTCGTCGGCGCAAAGTCCGTTTAGCTTCGTTTCCCGCTTTGCGGAAAACGAAGCACACTCCCTTGCTCCTCCTCTCAAAGCATGACCCATTTCATTGGGCTCATGCTTTGTTCCAAACAAAACATCATAGGCGGAGAGGTTGGGATTGTAATGCAGTGCCAGAGAACCGGGCAGTTTCAGCGGGTCAGGTCGGTACTCTTTCTTTGCAATCATGTAATAGCACTGCCGGAGGCTGTCTGCATCCGTGCGGCCATTCTCACCGGCAAGCTCCAATGCATCTGCGCACAGAGCAGCGTTGCCGTCAGAGACAATTTCGCTGAGCAGTTGAAGTGCATTTTTGCGTTCTCTGCCGCTGGTCTGTTCCAAAAATGTCTGCCACTGCTGCGGCATCTGGTGGAAGAAGCGGGTGTGCTCAATCGCTCCCGGCTTTTTGCAGAGCACGGACACATACTGCGTCCAGTCATAGACCTCATCATTGGTTTTGTAGCTCCTGCGGTAGTGGCCAACCGGGTGGTGGTCATGGAAAAACTCCACATGGTCAAAGAAAATCTTAGCCTGCACCGTTTCACCGGACAGCATGGGAGAAAGGCCGTATTTGTTAGTTTCAATGGTCACAAAGCCGCTTTTGTTCACCGTCAGTGCCGCATAGCGGAACACCGAGAACGGATACTCTGGCAGGCACAGGAGACTCGCTTTGTCATCTTCCCAAAGCTCCTCAATCAGCCGCTTTTTCTTGTAGTGGGGGCGCTGGGCATCCTTCTCACACCATTCCCACAGGGATTCGTTAAAATCGTTAAAGGACACAATGGTCGGAACTGGCACAAAGGCGTTTCTGCGGCTGTAGCCCACCTTGTTTTCCACGTTGCCCTTTTCATTACCGGACGCCGGATTACAGAACTCCGCACGGAAACGGTAATGCAGCATGAACCGTGTAAAACCGTCTGTGAGGATTCGGTCTGTGCCCTTGAGCACCTGCACAACGGCGGTGGACATATTGTCAAAGCGCAGCACCGGCGGCACCCCGCCAATGTGCTCAAAGATACGCTTCATTCCGGTAAGCAGGCATTCCTGGTTCTGCGAGGGGAAGGTCTGGGTGTAACCCTTGTTGGAATTGGGAAAGGAAATGGTCAGCGCATAACCGTCTTGTTCCTGCCCGGCGCCGTCGTAGTAGAGATGCTTGCCGAAATCCACCTGCCCACTGCCCAGCGTATGCTCTAACGGCAGATAACCGCTGTTCTTGGAATTCATCACGAACCGCTTTTTGCGGACGTACTTTTTCACACTGGAATAGCTGCCACCAAAGCCGTGCTCATCCCGCAGGCGGCAGAATATCCTCCAAACGGTGTGGCGCTGCTTGCGCGGAATTTTGCGGTCGTTCTCCAGCCATTCGTCAATCACGGGAATGAAATCTCCCAGCACCGGATAACTCGTTGGCTCGGTATCCGGCAGATTGTCCGCACTCCAGTCAAGCTGGTAGGCGTACTTCTGGACAGTCTTGAAGCTGTGACCTGTCTTTCGGGAAATTTCTCGCAAACTTAGGTCTTCATTTTCGTAGAGATCTTTGATATGATTTACTTGAGCCATTCTTAACACCTTTCTGCTACCTCCTTAGTCTTCAACAAACTAATGGTAGCGGTTATTTCAGGTGCTGACAATGGCTCACTTTTTATGCCATTTGGGGTGCTAACTTTTTCGAGACCTTTTGCGATACTTTCATTTTACCGAAAACAAGAATTGGCACAGTGTGACTGCGGTGGAATGTGTAAGCCCTCTGACATTGCCGCAAAGAAAGCTGCTGAAGAAGCAGAAAAAGCAAAATCGTCCGGCTGCTGCTGTGGCGGAAATTGCAATGCAGAAACCATGGCCGAGGCTGAAAAAGCAAAGGTCAGCGGTTCTGCTGTCAAGGTGCTTGGCTCCGGCTGTGCTAAATGCAATGCACTGGAGGCCGCTACGGCGGAAGCCCTCAAGGAGCTTGGCATGAGTGATGCTATTGACCATGTGACGGACTTTACACAGATTGCCGCTTACGGCGTGATGACTACCCCTGCTCTGGTGGTAGACGGCAAGGTGGTTTCCTTTGGCAAGGTTCTGAAAAAGGACGAGGTCGTGAAAATTCTGCAAAAGGTACGGGGGTAATGCTATGGCAAAGGAACAATCACAAGGCATTGGCTTCTTTCAAAAATATCTGACGGTTTGGGTTGCCCTTTGCATGGCAGCGGGCGTTCTGATTGGCAAGTTTCTCTCTGCTGTTCCTGCATTCTTGGGACGCTTTGAATATGCCAGAGTTTCGATTCCTGTTGCCATCCTCATTTGGGTGATGATTTATCCTATGATGATGAAGGTTGATTTTCAGAGCGTCAAAAATGTAGGCAAAAATCCAAAAGGGCTGTTTGTTACATGGGTTACCAACTGGCTGATTAAGCCCTTCACCATGTACGGCATCGCGTCTCTATTTTTCTATGTGGTGTTCAAGGGGTTGATTGCGCCCGACCTTGCTAAGGAATATCTGGCGGGAGCCGTCCTCTTGGGCGCTGCCCCCTGTACGGCAATGGTGTTCGTCTGGAGCACTCTTACCAAAGGCAATCCTGCGTACACCGTGGTGCAGGTGGCAACCAACGATTTGATTATCCTCGTTGCCTTTGTGCCAATCGTGAAGTTCCTGCTGGGCGTTTCTAAGGTATCCGTACCGTGGGATACGCTGTTTTTGTCAGTAATTTTGTTTGTGGTCATTCCGCTGGCAGGAGGCATCTTGACCCGTGTGTTGGTTACAAAGCACAAGGGCGCAGATTATTTTGAAAACACCTTTGTCCATAAATTTGACAATGCCACCAGCGTGGGCTTGCTGCTTACCTTGGTGCTGCTGTTTTCGTTCCAAGGCGATGTGATTTTGAGTAATCCGCTGCACATCCTGCTGATTGCCGTACCGCTGGTACTCCAGACATTCCTCATCTTTTTTATCGCTTATTTTGCCTGCAAATGGCTGAAGCTGCCTCATGATATTGCGGCTCCTGCCGGAATGATCGGTGCATCCAACTTTTTTGAGCTGGCGGTGGCCGTGGCGATTGCCCTGTTCGGCACGACCTCCCCGGCGGCTCTTGCCACAGTGGTGGGCGCGCTGACCGAGGTGCCGGTGATGCTGCTGCTCGTAAAAATTGCAAACAAGACGAAAGGATGGTTTCCGGCATGAGTAGACCCAAGGTAGCCTTTATCTGCGTTCACAACTCCTGCCGCAGTCAAATTGCCGAAGCACTGGGCAAGCATCTTGCCGCCAATGCGTTTGAAAGCTACTCTGCCGGAACGGAAACAAAACCGCAAATCAATCAGGACGCCGTGCGGCTGATGAAACAGCTTTACGGTATCGATATGGAGCAGACTCAACGCAGTAAACTACTTGAGGACATTCCACCTGTAGATATTGTGGTGACAATGGGCTGCAATGTGGCATGTCCTTTCTTGCCATGCAGATATCGGGAGGATTGGGGGCTGGACGATCCCACTGGCAAAAGCGATGAAGAATTTGAGCGAACCATCAAGTTGATTTACACTAAAATTGAAGATATACAGAGGCGCATTCTAAACGATGTGCTATAGGAAAAGAGACGGACGCTTTGTCCGTCTCTTTTGCGGTTTTACATTCCGAGGATCGTCCACACATACAGCGGGGCTGTCAGCGTGAACACGAGGCAGGCGAACAGGATTGCCGGGCCGCTCCATTCAAACTGACCGTGCTTCCGATAATCAAAGTACGCCATGCCAAGTTTGGCGAAGAAGAACACGGCGAGGATCAGGTCGATGGCTGGGAATACCACATTATTGACCACCGTTTTGATCTGGCCGGAGGCGTCGTTCCATGTGCCCTCAATGGCGCCCGCCACATCGCCTGCGGCGAAGGCGGGCGTTGCCATGCAACAGACGAGGAGGAGGGTCACACAGAGCATAGCCAGCAGTTTCTTGTTTTTCATTCGGTTTCCACCTTTCTTAAAATGAGCCGCCGGGCAGATTGCCCGGCGGCCTTGTTGTTCCTTTTACGGTTTTGCGGGGGCAATGTGCCATTCCTCCCAAAGATTGCCCCGGATGGTGACGCTGTCAGTGAGGTTCACGCTGAGCATCCCGGCAGGCGTCCAGCAGTCGAGAAGCCAAGTGTAGGGCGTATAGGCTCCATCCGGGAACCAGATGGGTGTGAAATGGGTTCGCCGGTTATAGGTTGAATACGGGTTTTGACGGAACTGAAAGGAGGATGTTCTTCCTGAGACCGTTGGGTCCAGGAGCCGCCAATAGGTTTCGTAAGCAAACTCCGGGAAGTAGGTCACGGCGTTCTGCGCAGCGGTTACGGCGGAGGACTGATTGGTATAGACGTTGGCCGCAACACTTTCCTGAACGCCATAGCCGCTTTTCAGCGTATTCGAGGTTGCTGTGGGAGATTTGTCATCCGGAACAATGCTCATCGTGGCAGACAAGCTGGCAGAGTAGCCATTCCAGTCAAAGTCCCACCAGCCGTGATCCTCCCAATAACCGTTGTCCACCCAATGATACCAACTGTCGCTGTGACTCTTTCCATCCGCATCAGTCCAATGGTCTGTGTGCCAGCACTTTACCCATACAGCAACCCACTCCCAATTTTCGTGCCAGCGAGGTGACCAGATGCCCCAGCTTGCCGAGGCGGCCTCTGCATTGGTCGACGTTGGGCTGGCGGTATAGGCATTGTTGCGATCTGTTGCGATGGGATTGGGCGGATCGTTCCCGTCAAGATCAATAATGTTGCAGTTAACCGTGCTCTGCACCCAACCCGTGCCGGATGTGCTGACGCGGATAGTAATCACGCAGGGCTCATCCGGCGTATGCCACTTCACCCATACAAGTTGGCTGTCGCCGTCCGGGTAAAAGACATTGCTGACTGAATAAGTTGTTCCCTCTATAACAAACTGCACAGTCGTGGGGTTGTCCGGGTCTGACTGGCCGCCACTGACCTCCACGGAGGTAATGACGTCGGTGTCCACACGATATTCATAGTCAAACTCGTTCGGGACGTATGGATCTGGTGCGTCTGTAAAACGGACGATTCCGATCCCGAGGGACGAGATGATATCCGCATCGCTGACTTTCTGCGAGGTGTTGCCACTCCATGCAGGGTAGCCGAGGTCGGAGGTTTCAAGGAAGATCGCCAGCGGCAGGTTCTTATGGGTAAGCGAACCCATCCAGCTCCGGAGACCGCCGTTTACCTGCTGGTCATATAGCGCAGCTTCTGTTGCTGTTGTGACCAAAGGAACGCCATTATATAGATACGCAGCCAACGGTTCAATGATTAGCTTATAGTCGCCGCTGATGAGTTCATCGTATTCAAAGCCTATGTCTGAGCATATTGCGCGCAGAATCTGTTCGTCGCAGAAATAGCTCTTAATGGCGGCAATACTTCCTGTGCCGCTATTGGTTGCAATAATTTTTGGAAGTGTCTGCGAGGGAATAATGTAGTTGTAGTTACCTCTAACAGGGGAAAGCGATGCTCCTGCGTTATACTCCAGCTTGCACACTTTGCCGAAGTGATAAATATTTGTTTTATTCCACGCCAAAACGTATTCCGGCGGTTTAATGTAATCCACGGATGACGAAACCGAAGAACGACTTTCCGCATTTACAATAGTCACTCTGACACCGGAATCTCCGTACCAGATATTGCCTTCCGAGCCATTGCCAAGTCCTCCACCGCCGGTGTCAATGTTGGGATCACCTGTGGCGAAAGCGGGAACCGCCGTGCCGAGAAGCATGACAAAGCAAAGCATTGCTGTAAGAAGCCTTTTCAATTGACCACCTCCTTAAATAGCAAGGAGCGCATCCTTTCGGATACGCTCCTTTTTGTATATCGATCTGTGTGCAGTCAGTCCATGATTCCAACTTTGTTGCCGTTTTCATACATATCCTCGTTGACAGTCGCTGTGCCCTCACCGCTGCTTTCGATGTATCCGAAGCCCGGCAGGTATCCCTCGCCACCCTGCGGATCAGTTGGTTCTGTCACCGTGGTTTGCTCTTTGGTGTAGGTGGGCGGCGTTTCCGCATTACGGTCCGCCTCCGGCACATCCTCGGCGGTGTGATTCTCTGCCACAGTTGACGGGGCTGCCGGCGCGTCGGGCTTCACGGGATCGGCCTGAATGGTCTGCTCTGTACCGGAGCTGTCCGCGCCGGCTCCTGGGTCGGCGGTTGTGCCGGTGTCGGCTGTAGTTGAGGTGCTAATATCCGGCGTCTTGATCTCCACCTGTGGCTGCGCTTCTGAGGACTGTGAGCTTTCCGGCGCGGAATCGACGGCAGCCGGACGGTTGAATCGGCTGGCGATCACCACGGTCAGCGCCACGCATACGACCACGCCTGGCACGACCAGCAGCGTCCTTTTCGTCTTATCTTTCATAGAGTTTTGCCTCCTTTTTTGTTTCTCTGTGGATATCCCTCTAATTCGCACCCTACCACAGAAGAGTGCGGAAGTCTATTGAATTTGCAAAGTTTTTTAGAACTTTGGAATGTATTTTGCCTGCACCCGAAGCAGCATCCGAACGGGCGGCAGAATCCGTCTCGCAAAGCCGGTTGGGATCTCCAGAACCAGCGTTGCGTTTGCCAGATAGCCCTCGCTCTCTCCACTGGCAAGGCCGTTATTGGAGAGCGTCACGGCAAGCTCCGAAATCGTGTATTCCAATTCGTCCCCGGCATAGCTGGCGTAGCCGCTTCCGGTGGAGGTCAAGCCAAGCGTTGCCGCAAGCTGAGCGTAGATGTTGCCGGTGTCGATGCTTTCTTCCCATGCCCCATCCTCGGTGGGCGAGTATCCCGCGGCATAGCCCTCCCGCACGGCGTGGTAGACATCGTCGAAGTTATCGTTGATGGTACTGATGACCGACTCCTGCACGGCGTCGCGGACGCCCTGGGCGATGATGGTCACGCGAAAATACTCGGAGATGCCGCAGAAAATGAGCAGAAGGCAAAGCGTCACGGCAATGGTCAGCGGGAAACCATCGCCGCGGCTGCCTTTCAGCAGCGTGTGCTTACGGTCGCTCTTTTGAGGCAGTTGCTTTTTTGACTTGTGGATCAAGCCTCTGGCGCACTTGACAATGCGAAGCGGATATGGCGTGACCTTGCTCATTTCCAATACACCTCGCTTTTGCCCGTTGCCTGCGCCACCAGCTCCACGGGGAAGGCTCCGATGCCGCCGAAACCGATGTCCATATTTAACGTAACGGTGACGGTCACTTCCTCATTGAGCTGGATGTGTCCGGTTCTCGACCATGCAATGTCCGGAGAGATGCCGAGTCGTTCCGATAGAATTGTGGCTCTGATGCTGGTTTCACTGCCTACCTGCCCGGTGATCTCGGCTTCCCGCACCAGTTCGGCGGCGTAGGTGTCCAGATTGTGCTTTGCCACAAAGACCGGCAGCACCTTGACCGCAAGGGCGATGACCAGCATAGCGCAAAGGATCAGAACCACCACGTCGATGTAGCCCTCTCCGGATTTTCCGGCGTTCAGCTTTTTCAGCACATGGTTTGCCCCCTTTCGGGCGAAGGGCAATCCGGCATCAATGGATAGTCCTGTTCCAAATCACCCTCAGAGATATCAGTCAGAATACGAGAGAAATCTGCGCTGTAATCCACATTCTGCGCGTCCTGCCATTGCTCACAGACAAGAGCCAACGGCTTTTCAAAGCGCAGCAGGTATTCGAGTTGATCCATGTTTTGACCGTTAAACGCATTCGCGACCAGCCAATTGTGGCAGAAACTCATGGCCGCGATTTCTTCAGCCCGCCCGATGAGCTGGCCGGGCGAAAGTTTGAGAAGCTGATCCTCGTATTTGCCCCACTCGGTTTCGAGCCTTTCAAAGATTTCGTCCTTGATCTCCTTCTTTGTCACAGTCTCCACCCCCTTAAAACAGCATCGCCATGGAATCGAGAATGACCATGGCGAGGACGACGATATAGGTCAGCATGAAGCAGGCCAGCATGATAAAGCTGAACACGCGGATCTTGGGCGGGATTTTCGCCGCCTTGGCCTTAAGCCTCTGAAGTTCCTGCTGCTTGAGGTTATGGCTGAGCATCTGAAAATAGAGCCGCCCGTCGTCGCCGCGCAGCACGCCGATGAGCCCTCGGGTAATGTCCGAGAGCATGGGCGAGGCGATCCTGCCCTCAAACCGCACCAGCGCCGCCTCGTATGAGGATGAGCGCATATCCGCCGTGAGGACGTCCAACTCCGCGGCAAACTCCGCACCGGCGTGATGCTTATAGTTTTCGAGGATCGTCAGCACATCACGGCTGGACGCAAGCTCCTGCTCAATGGTGGCCACAAAGCGCGGCAGCTCCGCTTCGATCTTGTCACGGCGTTCAGATACCTTTTCCTCCGCCTTGCGGGACTCCTTGAAATAAGTCAGAATGGCAAGCACTACGACCACCAGTGCCAACAGAGGAAATACGATCAGGCACGGGATCGCCAGCAAAAGCATGGCGCAGGGCTTGATGATGGTATAGGCCGTGAAAACCTCCGGAGTCATGTCCATTCCCGCCGCGTTTAGCATTCGCGCAAGATGCGACCGCTTATATTCGTCCATGTGGATATATCTTGAGAGCTTGATCGCCCAGCCGAGGAACAGCGCGTCCAGCGACTTCATCTGTTTACGCTCAGCTCTGCCCGCGGAGAGCAGCGCCTTTTCTGTGGACAGACGCGGCAGCTTTAAGATGTCGGCGGCGATGAAAAACAGTCCGGCGGCGAGGGCTGTGCCAAAGAGGAACAATAAAAATGTCACGCCCGTCACCTCCTGTACTCTATGGGCTGGGTCAGCTTGACTACAAAGGCAAAGCTGACGAAGATTGCTCCGGCGCAGACGGCAAGGACGATCTGGCCGGGTACGGTGTACATCAGAGCGTCGTACCAGTCGGCGTTGATGAACTTGAGCAGAGGAATGTTCAGCACCACCAGCGCCGCCATGGTGATGAACTCCTTGCGGGGCCCAAAAACGAGGTTTTCCAGCTCGCCGTTGACGATCCGCATATCCGAGAGCTTGGAAACAATGGGTGCCAGTGTGGTTTTAAGACCCCGGTCGTACTGGCAGGCCATCACCGCGTCGCACCATTCCCGGAACACCTCGTTGTCAATGGAGCCGCGCAGGTTCAGCAATGCAGCGTCCACATCCGGGTCAATATGCTCAACGATGTTCAGAAAGTTCTGGAAGACGCCCTGCACCGGGCGGTTGAGATAGTTGATGTTTTCCTCCACGGCGGTGATGAAGTCCTCACTGCGGAGGTAGGCCGTGGTAATGATGGAAAGCGCCGTTTCCAGCTCCGAGGCGACGTCCTTTTTGAAGTGTCCGGCGGTCAGCTTTACATACCAGAACGGAATGAACATGAGTCCAGCCGCCAGCACCGGCACAAGGAAGACGTTACCCATAATGACGGCGGCGGACGCGCCGATGGCGAACAGCAGCAAAGACGCGGCGCAGATCGCCGGGAATCTGGCTTCCTTTCCGGTGGCCTTCAGGATGGTCTGTGTATCCTCAATTTCCCGTCGCAGAAAGGATTTCTTCCTGCGGTGCGTGCTCTCGTTGATCTCGGTGCGGATGCTTTTCGGCGCGGAGGTCAGACGTTGGAATACGCCTTGGGTGAAGTCCATGGGCGAGATGCGAAGGATCAAAAAAGCGCCGGCGATCATGCCGACGAAGGCGACTAAGAGTAAAGTGGTCAAGCGGTTTCCGCCTCCTTCCTGAGAAATGATTGCAGCTGTGTATCCGGCATTCCGTTGTCCACCAGCCTCCGCTGCAGGCTTGGGGAGATATCCATGTCCCGTTCATGGTATCCCTCAATGGTGTAATTGCCGTTTTCATAGTGATTTTTGGTGATGTGATAGCGGTAGATGGAATTGTATTTGCGGGTTCCGTCCGGCAGGATCTCACACTCCATGATCTCCATAAGGCGGCGCTGCTTGTTTTCAAGCTGCTTGCAGAATACCACCAGCGGATATGCCTCGGTCACATTATCCATGAGGGTGGAGTCGGACATATCCATAGCGCGTTTGCACAGGGAAACCATGCGGCGGTAGGTGGCTTCGCAGGAGCTGGAGTGAATGGTGGTGAGCACGCCCACGCCGGTGCGGGCCGCTTCCTGCGCCGCGTTTGCTTCTTCGCCGCGCATCTCGCCCACGAAGATGAGGTCGGGGTTGAAGCGGAGGGCAATGTCCAGCAGATTGATCTGTGTAATGCGCTGGCGCTCGTTTTCGCTATCGCGGGTGAGCGTGTGGACGACGGAGTTCACCACCTGCCCATCCTTCTCCCGCACCAGCTCCACCTCGCGGCTGCCGTTCTCAATGGTGAAGATACGCTTGTTATCCGGGATGGTGGTCAGCAGCCAGCCCGCCACCGTAGTCTTGCCGGAACTGGTGGCTCCCGCCACGCAGACGGAGATACCGTAGCGCAGGCAGGCGGCGAGAAAATCCAGCATTTCATCCGTGGCCGTTCCACTGTTGACAAAGTCGGCCTTGGTCATGTTCTGCGGATTGACGATACGAATGGAGGCCGCCACGCCCACATTTTCGTCGACGATGGGTGTTTTCAGGGCGGCGATGCGGATGTTCTGACTGAGTGTGCCAGTGACCATGGGGCTGGCGTTGTCCAGAATCACGCCGGAGGTGTGCAGCATACGGCGGATCACGTTGATCGCGTGTTCCGGGGAGTCGAAATGTACCTTGAGCTTCTCCGACAGGCCGCCGGAATACTGGATCTCCACATCCCGCCAGGAGTTGATGTCGATTTCCTCGATGCCCTTGCCGAAGATGTATTTTGTCAGAAACCCGTATTCCGCCATCTCCGCATAGATAGCCTCCACCAGTTCGTCCGGCGTCATGCCTTTGACTGCGATGCGCTTATCCTGAATATATTTTGCGGTGTACCGTTTGATCTGCTCCCGGCTATCGGCGCTGCCCGTCATGAGGCTGGAATAGTTAGCGGCGATATAGCCCTGCACCTCCCGGCACACATCGGGGAAATCGCGGGAATCATCCTCCGGTGTGAAAAACAAAGAATGTGAGGCGGACGCATTTTTTGCGAAAAATGCAGGCTCGATTCTCTCACTGTCCGCCTCGCGGGCGGGAACCAGTTCCCCCCGCGTGCCCCCTATGCTCTCCGAGGGGACAGGAACGGAAACTACTGTGTCCAGCGGCGCTTCCGGCGCGGCAAACAGAGAGGCATTGCGTTTCTGCCCTAACATCCGAACACCTCCTTCAAAATCCGATCCAGCTCTTTTCTATACGGGCGGCTGTCCTTCATGGTGAGGTCGGAGAGCAGCGTTCCCGCCAGATACTGTTCCTCCAGCTCCTGCGAATACGGCAGCTTGAACGCCACGCTCCCCAGCACCTTGCCGATGTGCTCGGCGGCCTGCTGGGGCTTCACGTTGCTCGCCACCTTGTACTGCTTGTCCGCGTCCCATCGGGTATCCTTCAGAAGCGGGAGCTGGCTTGAAAAATAGCTGACGGATTTCAGGTCGCAGTTGGCCAGACGCAGAACGCTGTCCGACTCCATCAGCGCCACGGCGGAGAGGATGTCGTTGGCAATGTAGCTGCCACAGTCTACGACAACATAGGGAGCAAGCGCCCGCAGCCCGTCCAGCAACTCCGTCGCCTGCTGCTCGGTATAGGGCGGGTAGGTGTACTCGTTTTCACCCTTTTTCATGCCGAGTAAGGTCAGATGCGACATTCGTTTATGGGTGACACAGTGATTTTTGATGAGGGCGTCGCTGATATGCGGCACCGCGAGAATACCGCCCAGGGACTGCTCACAGTCCAGCTCCGAGGCCGGGCAGACGCAGGGCAGCATAGGCGCGGTCATATCGCAGAGCAGCAGGACTACATTTTTCTTTCTGTCGGCCAATGCCTTTGCCAGCTTCACCGCCGTGATGCTTTTCCCGCTGCCGGGAGAACCCCAGACGGCAAGAATCCCGCCGCTTACGGGCTCCTGCTCCGGCTCGTCCTCCGCGCCGCGCCGAAAGATACTGCTTTTCTTAAAGTTCATCGTCCGTTGCCGCCTCGCTTTCCGGAGTGGTCGTATCGGCGGGATCGGCTGCCTCGCTTTCGGAAGGTTCTTCCGTTGCCTCTGGATTGGGATAGAGTTGCTCGATCAGCGCGTCCTGTGTGTCGATGAACTTCTGGGCGTTGTCCTGTGTGCCTCGGTAGACCAACGTCAGGTGGATCTTGGCGTCCTGCTCCAGTCCGGCCAGCACCTGCGCTTGCTCGGGGCGCACCAGCACGGTGACGGTTGCCGGAAGCTCTTTTTCCTCGTCCTGCGCCGCAGCGCCATTGCCTCCAGAGGCACTCTGGTTGGCGTCATAGCCGGTGGAGGCTGTCACGCTGATGATCTCCACATACTGAAGCTCGGGCGGCGTAACGGTTTTTCCTGTTTCCTGATAGTCCGCTACAAGGACGGAGACAATGTCCCCGGATTCCAGCTTGCCGGAGAGTCCAGTGGCAAAGCTCTTGATGGTCACCGACATGGCCTGCTTGGTTCCGTCCAGAGTGTAAAGATAGGAATTCTCGGTGGCGGGCGAGTCGGAGAGCTTGGACGGGAGAATGTAATCGCCCGCGGCGAGGTCGGTCACGGCGTACTTTCCCACTACGGACGCGGCGTCGTGATACACATTGGCAGGCAGGTTGTAGGACCCCACCTCCACGGTCTGCACCATATCCGCCGTGACCTGATCGCCGGCGCTGACAGCCTTCGCTACCCGGACGATCTCGGTTTTCTGGCTGATGCTTTTATTGAAAAGCGGCGTGATGCCAAAGCAGATCACCAGCGCCAACAGAATACAGATGACGCCGATAACGGTTCGGTTTTTGAAAATACTCATAGAGTAGAACCTCCTAAATCATGAAATATACGGCAACGAAGCCGACCGCAAGAAATGGAGCCAGCGGGTAGCTTTTCGGAAGCGCCCGTTTTTGCGCTTTACGGACAAGCCTGTTGGTCAGTGCGAACAGCAGGAAAAGAAGCAACGCGGCGACCAAACCCATAAGTCCAGGATAAAATCCCAGCGACAGGCTGGCGGCGGCAATGAGCATAGTGTCACCCGCGCCGCCCCTGCCGAAGCCGGACGCAAGGAAAAACGGAACGGCGAGCAGCAGTCCCAAAAGATGGGCGGGGCTGAAGGAAATCAGCCCCGCCAGAGCGAGAAGAATACACGCGCTGTATGGAACCGTTCTGCTGCTCAGATCAGTCACGCCGGCGTAAATCAGCGAACCGGCAAACAGCAGGCCGCTGATCATCTGCGGCATGGATCAACCGAGCTGGTCGACCGCGCCGCCGTAACCGAACATATCGTTGATGGACTGCTCCAGCTTGGGCAGGACGGTATCGCCAAACAGCTTGTACAGGGTGAACAGCAGGAGAGCGCCCAGCACGACGGCGATCAGAATCTTGATGGCGGTGTCGATGTAGCCCTCGCCGGCGTTACCTGCCAGCGCACGGCGGGTGAACGCACAGCCGTGGGAGACGATGGAACGAACCTTATAGTGTACGGCAATGGCGGCGTTGGTGACAGCGGTCTTGATGGTATTGATAAGCTTTTTCATAAGATAAAATCCTCCTAAAAATGTTGTTGTGTGTGAATTACATGGACTGTCCGGACATGGCCTGCGTCTGCTGGTGGGCAGGTGATTCCGCCTGCTGTTGGGTTTGCGTCAGCGTCTGCTCATACGCCTTCATCACGGCGGCATTGAACTGTTCGCGGGATTCCCTGGTGCAGGGGAAGCAGATGTCCTTGTAGTCGCTTCCCACCTTGTACTGAGGCATTGCCACAAAGAGTCCCTTGCTGCTTTCCAGCACCTTGACGCCGCGGATCGCAAATGCGCCGTTGATGTTGACGCTGGCGGTGGCGCGCTGGGTCCCGCTGCTCTTGGCGCCGAAGATACGAACGTCGTAGTCGACGGGCAACTGTGCCGCGGTCTTCTCTTTGGAAGCCTGTTCCGCTGCCTGAGCCTGATTTTTTGCCATGAAAATTTCCTCCTTTTCGTTTTTGCGATCATAAAAAAAGCGCCCGTCCGGGCGCTGGGTCACGGGGTCATAGTCATCTCAAAGCCCTGCTCCGGCTGGGAAAGCTCCACCTGCCGGAAGCAGGTGCGGTCGAGATAGTAAAAGGCGCTGCCGCCGCTGTCGTAAAGCTCCACAAGGTCGGAGACCGACATCGGATGCCCGGAAAAGCCGGGCGGTCTGCGCTCGGTGAACTTATCATAGATCGCCTCCAAATCATTGCTGTCCAGCTGCCCATCATAGACGACGGCGTAATCCTCCAGTGCCGGTTCCGGCAGGGGCTTCCCGAAGCTGACAATATCCTTCCATACAGCCGCGCCGGGGCGGAGCTGCCAGATGCGGCAGTTTTTCAAGAGCACCGGCGCGGTTTCCTCAGCAGGCAGCGGAACGCCGCCGCTGGAGAGCCTTTCATAGACGCCGTCCGTCCACTTGGGCGACAGATGATTTTTTTGGAGCCAGCGCTCCAGTTCGTCGTTATGGAATATAGCGTCCATAACGGCAGAATCCCGGTCAATGTATCCGGCCGGGTTGCCGTAGTACCAGACGCAGCCGTTCCTTTGTTCAATGCCTGCCACGGCGGTCACCTCCTTACTCCATGGTCATGCCTCCGATCTCGGGCGCGTCCTGCCCGGTCAGCTCCGTCAGCTTTTCCCGCGCCCAATCGGGCATACACTCGTCTCTGAGCGCGCCGATGAAATCATGCCGGTTCCAGCGGGTCTGTTCGCCGTCCCCGAGGCAGGTGCAGCGGATGGAGCGACCTCTGGCCTTGGGGCCGCAGCCAAAGCCGTCGTGGGCGTACCAGAGCTGATCCTCCGGCCGCCAGCATTCCTCCTTCAAAATGTCCGTGGACAGCACCAGTACCCGGCCGGTGTAGTCCAGTGCGGCGGAATCCGCCTCGCACTGATTGCCGCTGAACAGGCCAAGGGCTTCAACCGCACGGCGGTATTCGTTCACAAAGCCGTCCAGCACGGCGGGGTGGGAATCCACTGCAAACGTATAGTTGTGCTCTCGGTCAGGCTGGATGAAGGTTTTCTCCGCCCACGTCTTGTTTCCTCGGGAAAACCGGCCGTCATCGCTCTTTTCCTGCAGCGTGTTGGCCAGAACGAGGTTCACCCGTTTGTAGCCAAACTCGGCAATGACGCTTTGGGCGCAGCTCTCCTTCAGATACATCCCGTCAAAGTCGCGGCGGATGGCTTCCTCAATGGCGTTTTTGCAGGCCACGTTCGCTTTCCAGCTCTCCCGCCATAGCGTAAGCTCCTGCTGCTCTCTGGCGTAGACGACGGATTGGGGGTAGAGATAGGTATCATTCTCCATAGACGATGTCGTCCTCCGCCAGATGTTCCTCCAGTCTGCCGACGCAGACGCCAGCCGCGACCAGTACCTGAAGCAGATCGTCGGGCACATCGGAGAGGTCGTGATCGCAATCGGCGGAGCCGACGAGAATCAGACCGTTGTCCTGATCGACGTAAGCCTCCAGTCTTGCGTCGCGGGAAATGCCTGCCTCATCCAGAAGCTCGGGCGGAACCTTGATCGCCTGCTCGCTCTCCGGCGCATCGCTGCAGGCGCCGCAGCCGTCGCAGATCCCGCAGGCTTTGGCAAGCTGCACTGTCAGGAATTCCGCCAGCTTGGAGAGGGACTCGATGGCCTCGAGCATTTCCCGCGCGGTCATCTTCCCCTGAAGGACGGCAACGCAGTGCCGGAGACTGTGCAGCTCCGCGCACTTCGCCCCGGCAATTCCCGCGTCCTCCAGAAGCTGCGAGGGAATGGTCATACTGAAATCGGATTTTTTCGTGTTGTTCTGATTGCTTTTCATAGTGAATCCTCCATAAAATCATTTTCTGTTTGGCGTCCGTAGTCAAAGAGCGTCATTTGGCTGGGTTCGCGTCTGGCGCGCTCACTCAGATCGTAGTTGCCGATGAGCAGCTCCGCGAACTGACTGTTGGGGTCGTATCGCTGCTTGATATTGTTGATGCGGGTGGTGGACAGAAGCTGAATTCCGGGCGCGTCGCACAGCTCCCGGATGAATGCGTCATCGTTATACGAGAGCAGGAATTTGCCCTCGATCTTCATCAGCGCATCCCGCAGCCGGATGTGATCCTTTTCGGTGAAGCCTCCTTCGCCCACGTTTTTGTAGTAGCTCTCGGTGGCATGATAGGGCGGGTCGCAATAGAAAAAGCTCACCGGACGGTCATACTGCCGGATGAGCTTCTCAAAATCCTTATTTTCTACCACCACCTTGGCCAAGCGCCGGTGCGCCTGCTCGATCAGGGGAAAGTTTGCCCGCATATCGTGGGGCTGGCTTCCGAAGCTGTCGAGGCTGGAGGCGTAGCTGTATCGAATCAGCTGATAAAACCACGCCGCCTTCTGCACATCCGAAGCGGGACTGTCGCGGGCAAGGGCATCCCTGACCAGCTCGAAATCCTCACGAGAGTTCAGAACATATTGAAGCGCTGCTGTCAGCTCCCGCGGCTTATCCCGCACGCAGCGGTAGAGGTTGACCAGCAGCCCGTTGAAGTCGTTGTAGACCTCAAAATCGTTGCCGGGCGGCTTGGCAAAGAGTATCCAGCCACCGCCGCCGAACACCTCGATGTAGCGCTCGTAGTACAGCGGGAACATGGGGAGAATGGTATCCCGCAGCGCCTTCTTCCCGCCGATCCAGCTCATGAAGCTGTTCAGAGGTCATCACCTCCGTCCAGCGGCAGGGCTGTCTGCCCTGTGTCAAATCGGGCGCGCGCCTTTTTCAGTCCGCGTATTGCGCCGCTGATCCCGGCGATGCGGCTGGACATATGCCCGATGGTCTGGAGCAGCTCCGCGTCCGTTTCCGCATAAAAATAACCCTTTGCGTTGCTGCAGATCGGCACGCCCTCCCGACGCAGTGTGTTAATGAGGGCGCGCAGCTCCGCCCCCTTGACGCCGAACGCCGTTTCCAGCTCCCGACTGACAGCCGCGTACTGCTCGCCGCAATGGAAGATCTCCATGTATCCCGCAAGCTCGCTTTTGAGCATATCTGCCTCCTTTTCCGGGGCGTTTTCCCGAAAAAGGGCATAAAAAAGAAGGGGCCGTTGTCCCTTTCGGAAAAACGGCCCCTTGCGTGTGTTTCTATTTATTCTTTGATATCGGTTTCTATGGCGTCTTCTGAGATGCTCTCCTTGTGCATGATCTGAAATATCTTTTGTGGCTGGGGCGGATCTCCGCCCGCGGCTTTCCAGCCGGCGAGGAAGGCAATGCGCACCATGGCGAACAGCGCATTCTCCGCCTGGTCATATTCACGGCGATCCAGAAAATCACCGAACGCCTTTTCAAAATCGTTGCTCTGCATATTCGTCATCCTTCTGCAAATTCTAACATAAATTATAACATATATCAGAACCTCGGTCAACGATACAATCATGTTAGAGGTGATATAGTATGGCGAATAATAAACTCTCCATTACGCCGAGAAACCCAAAGGGTGAGGATGGGTATAAGACCTTTTCAATCCGGATTAAAGAGGATCTCTGCTCACGCATGGACGAGATTGCCGCTCAGACCGGCAGAAGTCGGAATGAACTGGTTGCGCTCTTTATTGAATATGGCTTGGACAACTGTGAAATTGTGAAATAGCGTTCAAGCCTTTGAAGCGTCCGCATTGCGGGCGCTTTTTCTATTTCATAACCATATCCGAAAAACGCTGCCCCTGTTCTTTGCCGATATATCCGGTTTCCGCCGCGCCGAGAATGAGGGATTCTCTGACCGACAGGGTTTCCATCCGGGCTTGCAGCCATGCGGTTTCCTGCGGCGTGGCTGGGAGACGGTTCAGCGCGTCGAACGCATTCATCACACCATCTCCATTCCGCTTTGCTGATTCGGCGGCGCCTGCACAGGCTGGTGATCCTTGCGTTCCAGATGGCCGTAGGGCGTGATGACGGCGCAGTCGTTTTCCAGCACGGCTTTGCCGTAGCCGGTGAGATCAACATACCGAGCCAGCAGCGCAGCCCCATCCTCGTCCATCATAAAGTTTATCTCGGCCCGCGCCAGATCCCGAAGGCCGGTGACCTTTTCGTCGAACAGATACTCGTCCAGATGCTCCGCCAGCACGATGGCGTCCTCCAGCGAATCACAGCTGGCGGCAGACAAAACAGCCTTGTACTTCCGCATGGGCTTGTCGCCCATGTCTTTGAGCGTTTCGGCAAAGGCGTTAACGTCCTGAATGTCTGCCGCGTCGATAGCCGCCATCAGCAGGGGAACGCGGCAGTCGAAACAGGTGTATACACCCGCATCCGGCAGATTCTGCCGGGGCAGCTCAAGGCGGTTGCCCTGCATATCCTCCAGCAGTATCTGATAGTCCGGCGTCTGCATGGCGAAGGTCATGTCCTTGTAGACCTCCGCAAGCTCGCTATGCTGTACCACATAGCCGCCGTCCGTGAATACGCCGCCCTCACCCTGACGTAATTCCCATCCAATTCGCTCGAAATCCAGCAGTTCAAACACCTTGTCCGGGAGATTATCCAGCTCCGGCACAAAGCCGTTCTCGGCGTAAAACCTGCCGAGCTGAGAGTCGTTCAGAGCCTCGCCCACCACATGGCAGCAATCGGTGCTGCAGGCAAGGTCGATGAGCTTCCCGATGGAGATGGGGCCGTTTTCTTTGGCAACCTCCAATTTGATGAGTCCCTCAAAAGCCGTGCTCTGCTGATCGTTCAGCTCGGAGAGCTTCTGGCACAAAGTATTCAGCTCCACAAGGTTGTTCGCGTCGGTGATGAACGGCGGCTCCATATACTCAAATACGCTGTATTTCTCAACCTGAAAATACAGGTCGTCGCCCTGCTGTACCCGCGCCCTGTCCAGCGCGTCGAACAGCTCATAGGGCATAGCAGGCAGCGAGAGCATCGCATCCGCCTCGCTTTCAGGCGCGTTGGCCTTGGCAATGTAGACGGCCATGATCTTATCCAAGGGTCATCCCTCCCATCTGCGGTGCGTTCTGCTCATAGGCGCTTGGATCAGCGCCGGGGACGTTCCAGCCGTGCATACTGCCGCATTCCATGGCCTGCCGCTGCGCGTCGGTCACGCCCAGACGCTCGTTGTTGTAGTCCGCCAGCTCCTGATTTTTCTCCGCACTGTCGGTGTTCCAGTCGCTTTTGTAATAGCCGCTCTCGCCGCGCTTGATGCAGATGAGCTCCCCGGTGCTTTTCAGCGTGGAGAAGCACAGCTCCGGCAGTCCCTCTGCCAGCTTTGGTGCAAAGCGCTCCTGCTCTGTTTGGATGCTCCAACCGTCATCACCGCTCCAAAGATGGGCGAAAAGCTCACGGTCGCCAACCTTGATCTCTCGTTGCTCAAAGCCTTCGCCGAAACCGTCGCTGCACTGCCCGGACACATATTTCTTTAGAGAGGCAAGCTCTGCATCTGTCAACTTGCCGGTCACCTGACACTCCGCCACGCCCCAGAGTCTGTCACGGCGGACTTCGGCGGTAATGCGGCAGGACTTGACCTTGCTGTCTGCGCCGTCATCCTCGCCGTAATAGGTCATGAGACCGCGCTCCGATTCCTCCGGGTGAAACTCCCGCAGCAGCGCCGCGGCGATGTTGTCCGCATATTGCACCGCCTCGTCGCCGCTCAGCACCGTCGGCTCGTTCTCATAATCGCCCCAGCGGTTGCGTTCGTAGCTCTCCACCCACATAGGCATATACAGCTTCAGCAGGTGCGTTTCTTGCGGCAGAACGGTGAAGCTGTCCTCACCGATGACCAGTCCGAGAGAACTCCCGCTGTCCCAATTGCAATGGAACGTTCCGATATCGTCGATTCCGGTCAGGGTTCCCATCGTTCCGGGTTCCACGGGATGGTACGGGTCTTTCATCTCCCGAAGCCGGATGCGGGAGCCCACGGGATACTGCTCCCGCAGAAAATCGAGCCATTTCTGATCCATGTTACATTCCTCCAAAATTCATAGTCGGGCCGGACGGTTCCAGCCCGGCGATACCGAGCTTTAGTCGTTCTGTCGCTTCCTGTATGACACTGTCGTCCGCAAACCGGGGATTGCTGTGCCATCCCTCGTCTAAATGGGTTTCACCGTTCTCGGCGATTGCCAGATAAACGGTGGAGACGTCATCCTTTGTGACGCTCAGGCGCTTGCTATCGCAGGCGAGGCTGTTGAAACGGTCGATGGCTCCCGTGAGGGAATCCGTGTCGTGCCGCACCTCGCCGTCGCAGTTGAAGTTTTCCACGACGAACCAACGGTAGCTGTGTGGCAGGTTCGGATTCTCCGTGTTTTTGAGCGCAGATCGCCCCTGCTTTGTCAGTCCGTAATCCTCCAGAGGGCGCGGATTCTTCTCGCCGAACAGGTCGTAGAGGATGTCGTCCGCGCCCTTTCGCACGGCGGGATCATCCGTCAGCACTTTGTATTGGAAGCCGGAGGTGGGTTTATACGGCAGCTCGTCCCGAATGACCTGCAAAAAGATGGCCGGGTCTGTGTAGGCCAGCGTTTCGCCGCTGGCGAAGCTGACCGTGCCGATGACCGGCGGCTCCTGCGTCATGCTCAATTCCTGCTGGCACTTGTCATAGATGTAAATGTACGAATAGTCTCCCTTCTGCGGAGAACAGCGCAGGCAGTAGCGGTAGTTTTCTGTTTCTGCCACATACCCATGGCTGCCACCGGCTCCTGCGTCCAGCTCCCCGGCATGGCTATAGCAGTAGCTGGACATGGTGGCTCGGTCTTTCAGCGGGCCGCGCCGCAGCTCATCTACAAGCTGCTGAAATTCCGCTTTGAACTCCGGCGTGTTCAGCGTATTACCGTTGTGCTCCCACCACGTTGTCCAGAACTCGTTGCCTCCGCTGCCGTGGTCGAAGCGCATGTGACCTACGGTGGCGAGCTCTGCGTCCTGCTCCTCCTGAGAATAGAAAAGTCCCGCCTCATCGGGAGAGGCGGGACGCAGTATGAATTTTCGGTTGTTCTCCGGGTAATTGAGTCCTCGTTCCTCGCAGAACTCTTGGAGGGAAAGGTGGTAGGCGTCGGCGAAATCCAGCCGGCCATTCAGCCGCTTGAAGCCTTCCTTCGGGAATGAAATCGGTTCGTGGGTCAGGATGGTTCCGGCATGGTTGACCACCACACTCGGCTCCACCGTCACCGGCTCGCCTGGGTCATAGTCGCTGCCCCGCAGATCGTAGGCGTACCAGCCCTCCGGCACGGTATCCCGGTCAATGCGGGCGTTGGTGAACAGTCCGGGTTTTCCGAATAGTTCGATGTATTCATATTCTTCGGTGAATGCGTTGACGCTCATTGAATCACTCCTTCTTTTTATAGCTACACAACATACCACAGACCAATTGGAACAGCCATTGGTTTTGTTGTTTTAATAAATGCCGCATGGTGTAATTACTAAATATGAAAAATCAGAGGCAGGTATTAGGAAAATGGATTTTCAAAAGATAGATCTGAATACATGGCCGCGAAAACCGTGGTTTGAACATTATTATTCTTCGCTTCCGTGCACTTACAGTATGACTGTAAAGATTGACATCACCGGCGTAATCGAGGAGCAGCAAAAGCTCTATCCTGTCATGCTTCATGCGCTGGCCACGGTTGTCAACCGTCACGAGGAGTTCAGAACAAGTTTTAATCGAGATGGCGATTTGGGCGTATTTAGCGAAATGCATCCGTGCTACACCGTTTTTCATAAGCAGACAGAAACATTTTCAAATATCTGGACGCCTTACAGCGAGGACTATGATCGGTTCCTCGCCGACTATGCCGATGACCTGCGGCTATACGGCAAGGTGGAAGGAATAAGCGCCAAGCCAAATGAGCCGGAAAACACTTTTCCTGTATCCATGATTCCATGGGAAAGCTTTGATGGCTTCAATCTCAATCTTCAAAAGGGGTATGGTTACCTCCTACCAATCTTCACTCTGGGCAGATATTATGAGGAAGGCGAGCACTATTACATTCCGCTGGCGGTTCAGGTTCATCATGCGGTGTGCGACGGTTTCCATGTCTGCCGATTTGTTGAGGAGCTGCGTGAAATCCTGCAAAGGGAAGATTCAATCCTTTGAAGCGAGTGCGGCACAATCATTGCACAGCAAAGGCGCCCTGTTTTCAGGGCGCCTTTGCTTGATATTTGTGCGAATCGGCAACTGGTTCATTCCGCAGGCTTCCAATAGTCTGACTTGTTGCTCGGAACTCCAAACCCGGAGTAGGTGGTAAAATCTTTTGTGGCGGTATAATACTGTCCCTTATACCACACCTTGTCGCCGGTCTTATAGCTGGCGTTCTGATAAACAAACTCGCTTGATACCTGCGTCCATGTGCCGTTGTTGACAGAAGAGTAATCGATCCCTGTTTTGCTGGAATCCGAACCCGTGCGCTGATACAGCACTCCGTTTACAACGCAGTAATCGCCCTGCGAATAGGTCGTACCGCTGCTGTAGTTTTTGACGTCTGCCGACACGCTCTCGATCATCGGCGGCTTTTGTGCCGGCGAGTCCTCGGCTATTTGAGTCCATGCAGAAGTATTGGCGTCGGGCAGTTCACTTTCAAGAAACCGCAGACGCATATCCGCATAGCTGTCGACCCCCGCCCGGAGCATAGCACGTTCGATCTGCACCTGCGTCATGGGGAGATAGATATATGTGGCAGGGCTGTCGGCTGGGGTATGACGCGAGGACATTTCCACCTCCATTACACAATCCTCATAACGGTATTTGGGAAAATGTCGCCCGTCATAGAGCTCAGGCATCTCCATGCCGTTGGGATAGACGACGCCGAAGTGTGTCACATAGCCAATGTTGTAATCAATGAGTTCCTCGGCAAAGGCGCGAGCGTCCAGCTTTTTCAATTCATCGGGTGATGCCCCGCCACCATTCAGTGTCATATAATGGCGCCGCCCCGCAATGTCCAGCTCCGAAAAATCTGTGATCACAGTCGCATCCTGGCAGCAGAATGTGAGATTGATTAGTTCCCTCACATCATGAAGCTCCAGCTTGGCCGCCATGCCTTGAAACTGCGCCTTTTCGTATTGGTCAAAGCTGTCCAGCCGCTGTGCAAGATAGTCCAGCTCATCGAAGTTGACCTGCGTGTGTTCCATCAGCCTCAGAACAGGCCAATCTCCTGTGATCTCGTCCACATGACAGTCCTGCGCCACAGCGACTCCAATCTCCAACTGCCTGATCATTTCTATATTGTCATCATAGCTCGCTCGGGAGACAGGGAAGGACTCTGTGAAAACGCCATATTCCGGATGCTCCCGATTGGATAGAACCGCATTAAACTGCATTTCGCGTCCTCCTTTACATCTTCATTTCAAAACTTCCAAAGTTCTGTTCCTGCGGTTCGGCAAGCGCTTCTCTGACTCCGCTATCCGAAAACAAATCCACAAGGAACTTCTGCCCGCCAAGCTTGCACGCCGCAATGGATGCCTCGTCAAAGCTCTCAAACTGGTGTTCAGCCTCACACTTGAACAGTGCTTCGCCGATATGCGGGAAGGCATCCTCATACCTGCCGACCGACAACTTCCCGTCCGGATAGAGGCGCATATACATTCCACTCTCACCGCCGGTGTAGTAGAGCTCGCCTTTGCCGTTCAAGCGGGTAACATCATCCTCCATCCAATGGTGTGAGCTGCGCTCCATGACCGCCTGCCAGTACTCAAATTCATGTTCTGTCATTTTTCCTCCTAAACGCAAAAAAGCGCCGGATCTGATTGCTCAAATCCGGCGCTCCAATCGTGTCTGTGCATATTTACATGGTTGGCTGTGTTTGCTGGGCTAAATCACTCTCCAACGCTGTTTTCATCTTATCTGCATAGTCAGGTACCATCTCGGTGATCAGCGTTTGGATGTCATCGATACGTTTTTCCGGTTCGCTTGAGAGCTCATAGTCGTGAGATAAAGTATCTGCACAACAGCGATAGATTTCGATAAGCTGTTCCGCCGTGAACTGCTTTTCCTCCGGCATAAGCCCGGAACGAAGGGCAAAGTCCTGCTTGGCTGCTGCGTAGTCGTTGCCGAAATAGTGGCCGAGGGTCAGGCCGTCGTGGTCGTATGTCCACTGCCATGTGGTGAATTGGGCGCCGCGTTTGCTCTCCATACCACCAAGGACATATCCGTTGAAATCTGCAAGCTGCCTATACGGAGCATAAAGGCTGGAAGCCTTGATAAAGGGCGCCGTCTTCATCAGTTCCATATACTCTCGTACCTCTGCCGCAATCGCTCCGGCACGGTGATATAGGTCACTGACGTCCGGATCGCGGATGCTTTCTGCTCTTACTCGTATGGCACCGCCAGGCGTTATGACTCCGATTTCTTGGCCATTCAAGAGAATAGGGAGACGGTCACCGTCCGGTGGTACACTTTCAATGTGCTCTCGTTGGATACGTAGAGCAAGCTCCTCAAAATAGGTGGTTTGGACTGATTGATTCAAACTTATTACTCCTTTCAGATGATAGCAAAAAGGCCGACACTCATTTCTGAATGCCGGCCATGCAAAATATAGTCACTATGTTTTGGTCTGTATCATAATATGATACAGACCTCCTTAGACACAGAAAGTTTACAAAATAAATGTGTGTCTATGGCGGATCGGGGCTGCTTTTGACCGCCAAAACCGGTCAAATACGCTCATGATTTAGTTCAAGTCCCTACCAACGGGGGAGAACAGCCAGCGTTATCTTTTTTTTGCACTTAAAAAAATGTGCACGAAAAAACCCAGAAACCATTGTGGTTACTGGGTTTTTCGGCAAGTTATCTTTTTCACTTGCACAATATGGTTGCGGGGGCAGGACTTGAACCTACGACCTCCGGGTTATGAGCCCGACGAGCTACCAACTGCTCTACCCCGCGATATCAATGAAAACGATGGTGCCGGTGACCGGACTCGAACCGGTACGGTATTTCTACCAAGGGATTTTAAGTCCCCAGCGTCTACCAATTCCACCACACCGGCAGATCACCAGCAAAAATTAGGATACCACAACAATGGCCTCCTGTCAAGGAAAAGCACAAAAAAATATCCTCCAATGATTTCCTGACCGGCGCCGGGATTCGCGTCCTTTTTTCTCCCGGACTGCGTATACTGTGGAAGGCCGCGGAGGCGAGAGCCTCCCGGACGAAAGACACCGAGCCAAAGGAGGATACCGACATGAGCGCACCCGCTTTTCACAGTGAGGATCTGGACGATCTGATCTTTCAGGATTCCTGGCAGATCAGTGACCGATAGGCGAAAAGGGCCGGAGCTGTCCCGATGGGGCCGCTCCGGCCCGCTTTGTCAGGTTCCGGAGGCTTCAATGATGCCGCCGCCCGCCACCCGCTCCCCATCGTACAGCACCACGGACTGGCCGGGGGTCACGGCCCGCTGGGCCTCGTCGAACACCACCCACATCCCGCCGCCGGGCAGCGGCTCCGCGGTGGCGGCGGCCTCCTGCTGGCTGTAGCGGGTCTTGGCCGTGACCCGCACCGGGCCGGTCAGCTCCGGCAGGGAGATCAGATTGACGTGGGACGCTGACAGCGTCCGGGTGTAAAGTGCCTCGTCGGGCCCCAGCACCACCGTTCCCCGGCTCAGATCCTTGGACAGGACGTACAGGGGCCGCTCCGCGCTGACGCCCAGTCCCCTGCGCTGCCCGGCGGTGTACCGTTCCAGCCCCCGGTGACGGCCCAGCACCCGTCCCTCCTGATCCACAAAGTCGCCGGGAACAGGCGTGACGCCGCCGTATTCCTCCAGAAAGCGCATATAGTCGCCGTCCGGAATGAAGCAGATGTCCTGACTGTCCCGCCGCCCGGCGCTGCAGAAGCCGTGGGCCGCGGCCATGGCGCGGATGGCCGGCTTCTCGTACTCCCCCACCGGCAGCAGCAGATGGGACAGCTGCTCCTGCGTCAGCTGCCACAGGACATAGCTCTGATCCTTCCGCCGGTCCCGGCCCCGGAGCAGCAGATACCGCTCCCCGTCCCGCCCGATCCGGGCGTAGTGGCCGGTGGCCAGATAGCGGCAGCCGCGGGAGAGGACATACTCCATCAGGGCGCCGAATTTCACGGCCCGGTTGCAGTCGATGCAGGGGTTGGGCGTCCGCCCGGCGGTATAGGCCGCCACGAAGGGGTCCATCACCGCCTGACGGAACAGACCGCAGAGATCCAGCACCTCGTGGGGAATGCCCAGCGCCCGGGCGGCATCCTGTGCGGAGGCGACCTCGTCCCCCGCCCCATCCCGGAAATGGTGGAGCAGCAGAGTGACGCCGGAGACGTCGAAGCCCATCTCCCGCAGCAGCAGCGCCGCTCCGGCGCTGTCCACTCCTCCGCTCATGGCGACGGCAACCTTTTCTGTCATCCTGTGACCTCCTGTAAAAAAGCGGGGCCGCTCACGGCAGCCCCGCACAAACTCCAAGGCCCCCGGCCTCAGTCCTGCTCCGTCACCCGGAACGCCCTGGGGGGCAGCGCGTCGGCCAGAGCCAGCAGCGTGGGATTAAAGCCCCCCGCATAGTCGAACGGGAGATCCGAAACGCCGGAAATTCCCGTTACGCGATCCGGGAGAGACAACGTAATACAGGTCCCGACGCCCAGCCGGGACTCCGCCATGATGCTTCCGCCCATTCCCTCCGCAATTTTGCGGCACAGAGCCAGCCCCAGCCCCAGCCCGTGGGGCGGGGGATTCATCAGATCCCCGTGCAGATACAGGTCAAACAGGACGGGCAGTCGCTCCGACGGGATGCCTGCTCCGGTGTCCGACACGGACAGAACGACGTTTGACGCTGCCAATTTGAGCATAATTGTAACATTTCCGCCCGCAGGAGTAAACTTGAACGCATTGGAGAGCAGGTGGAGCAGCAGCTGCTCCAGCGGCTCGCGGCTCACGGCGCAGACGTGGCTCTCCATCTCGCAGACAAAGGACAGCTGCAGCCCCAGAAGCCGGGCCAGCGACTGCGCCTGATCGCAGACCTCCTGCACCAGCGCCACCAGATCGGTGTCCCGCAGGGGGAGCGGCTCGCTTTCCTGCAAGCAGGCGGCCATGGTCAGATTGTTGACCAGGCGGAGAAGCCGGTAGTAGCTCTGGTCAAAGACCGCGGCCTTGGCGTCCAGCGCGGGGTCGCTCTCCCGCGCCTCGGCCGGAGCCAGCGCGGCGCCTGCGAAATGCAGATTTCCAAGCAGAGTTCTCAGCTGTGTGGAAATGTTGGGAAAGAGTTGGATGATGAGGTTTTGCTTTTCCTCCGGTGTCATGCATCGGCTCCTCTCAAAAAAAGGCTGTCGATAGGATTTGTAGTTGCCGCGGCCCGAAACCGTGGAAAACTCTCCCTAAATTCCTCTTATCATAGCAAAATACAGGGGGAAAAACAAGGTTATTTTCACCATTTGTCGAAGAAGGGCGAAAAAGGGCGAAACGCGGCGAGAAAAAATCCGCCTTGTGATAAGGCACAAAAACCGGCAAAAAGAGAGCGGGTAAATTTACGTTACTGATAAAGAAAAAATTAAACAAATGATATATAATATTACGCAACAAATGAACTTAAAGAACGGGAGTGAGCTACCTATGGCAGTCAAGACGGGCATCAACGGTTTTGGGCGCATCGGACGCATAGCGCTGCGCAGCATGGCGGAGCGGGGCTGCAGAACCTTTCAGATCTGCGGCATCAACCTGCGCAACGCGGATTTGGACTACATGGTGTATCAGGTCAAATACGACACGGTGTTCAAAACCTTTCAGGGCAGCATCGAGCACGACGACCACCATCTGATCCTCAACGGCAAGAAGATCCGCGTGTACAGCGAGGAAAACGCCGCAGACATCCCGTGGGACGACTGCGGCGCGGAATATATCATTGAATCCACCGGCGTGTACTGCACCACGGAAAAGGCGCGGGCGCACATGAATCACGGGGCCAAAAAGGTGGTCATCTCCGCCCCGTCCAAGGACGACGTGACCCCCACCTTCGTCATGGGCGTCAACCACAAGACTTACACGCCGGACATGGACGTGGTCTCCAACGCCTCCTGCACCACCAACTGCCTGGCGCCGATGACCAAGGTCATCAACGACACCTTCGGCATTGAGCAGGCGCTGATGTCCACCATCCACGCTGCCACCGCCAAGCAGAAGGCTGTGGACTCCCGGGCCGGCCGGGACTGGCGCACGGGACGCAGCGTCATCGGCAACATCATCCCCTCCACCACCGGCGCGGCCAAGGCCGTGGGACTGGTGATCCCGGAGATGAAGGGCAAAATGACGGGCATGAGCTTCCGCGTTCCCACCAACGACGTCTCCGTGGTGGATCTGACGGCCCGGCTCCGGCATCCTGCATCCTATCACGCCATCTGCACCGCCATGGAGAATGCCGCCGCCAACAGCATGAAGGGCATCATCTCCTACACACGGGATCAGGTGGTCTCCTCCGACCTGACGGGCGACGCCCACACCTGCATTTTCGATGAGACCGCCGGCATCATTCTGGACGATAACTTCGTCAAGCTGCTGGCGTGGTACGACAACGAGTGGGGCTACACCAACAAGCTGCTGGACCTGATCCTCCATATGCACGCGGTGGATCAGGGAACGCACTGAACTCAGGCATCCTTTCCGGGCTCTCCGGGGAGTTCTTTCGGGGACTCTCTGGAGGGCTCTTTTGCCGCGTCCTTGGCGGGGGCCTTCTTCCGCCGGGAGCGGGACGTCCGGGACCGTCCGGACTTGGCCTTCTCCGCCTCGGCGGGCTTGGCCGGGGTCTCCTTTCCGGCGGGCTTTTCCGCCGGCTTTTCCGCGATGGCGGGGGCGGACGGCTTCTCCGCGGGGACGGACTGCTTCACGGCGGGGACGGGCGCCGGCTGCTTCACCACAGGGGCAGGCGTGGGCTCGGAGGAGCAGAAAATCTGCTTCAGATGGGCGTAGAGCAGCTTGCCGTGGGCCGGGCCGCACTCCTGCGCCAGCGCGTTGCTCAGCTCCTGCCGGTTTGCGGCCCGGAGCAGGAACGACAGGCGCAGGCAGTCCTCGATGGAGGGGCGCAGAGCCACCTCCTCAAAGGCGTCGGCATACCGGGCGCGCAGGGCGGCGATGGAGGCCTCGTAGCCCTTGTCCTGACTGATGACGTAGGCGAAATCCGCCTCCCGCTTTCCCACCAGCACGCCCAGCTCGGTGATGATCTGGAAGTCGATGGAGTTGCGTCCGCTCTGGACGCTCTCGATGTACTGCACGTTGGCCCGGCTGCCGGCGCAGAGCTTCTGCAGCTTCGTCAGGGTCAGGCTTTTCTGGTGGAAAATCAGGACGGTGTCGTCCGGCGTCAGCAGGTCGATGCCCTGCAGGCCGGTGCCGATGTTGTTGTCGCCGTCCACTAAGAAAATCATTTTCATGGGATCATTCTTCTTTCTGTATGGGTATTCCCGGAGAAACGCGGCGCGCCGGAGGGTCCGCCGATGAGGCAGGGGCCCGTCCGGACGCCGAAAAATCGGAGGATTTGCCTCCGTTTCGGCTTTGTCCGTCCTTTTCGCGGGAATAAAGTTACTATCATTATAACAGGTTTGCGCAAAAGCACAAGCGGCGCCGAAGGACGCAAAGCGGCGGGGGGCCTATGGCCTCCCGCCGCTTGCATCTGCTTATTCCTCGCCGGTCTCAATGAGACCGTAGCCGCCGGCGCGCCGGCGATAAACAATGGAGAGGGAATTGTCCTCCGCGTTGCGGAAAACAAAGAAGGAGTGGTCCAGCAGGTTCATCTGCAGAATGGCCTCCTCCGGGCTCATGGGCTTGACGGAAAACCGCTTGGTGCGGACGATGTTGAAATCCTTCTCCTCCGCGACCTCGAAATCGTCGGCCGCCACGGGAGAGGGGAACGCCTCGCTGCGCAGACGCTTTTCGAGGCGGGTTTTGTTTTTCAGGATCTGACGCTCAATATAGCCGCAGGCGGCGTCCACCGCGCTGCGCATATCCCCGTCCGGCTCCTCAGTCTGGGCGCGCAGCAGGGTGTTCCCGCCGCGGATGGTGATTTCCACAGAGCAGAGGTGGTTCTTTTCCACGGAAAAGGTGATAAAGGCGGCGGGCTCGTCCCGGAAATAGCGGTCCAGCTTGGAGACCTTCTTCTCGGCGTACTCCTTGATCGAATCGTTCAGGGAAACTTTCTTGCAGGCAAAGGTACACTTCATAGAGATCGCTCCTTTCGTGTGGCAGGCGGGAGAGTCCCTCCTGTAACTGCAATATACCACAGTGAGAGCCATTTGGGAAGAGGCTGCGGCACCCTTCACAAAAAATTCAAAAGGGCCGGGCAAAAAAGGGCCGTCTGCGCAGGGCGCAGGCGGCTCAAGCGGGTGGGATATTGGAAAGCTTCCTTCATTATGATACCGCCGCCGGGACAAATGCGCAAGGGGGCGCTTTTGCCGAACCGGCACCGCTTTTGGCGAAAAACGGCGCGCGGAGATTCCCGCGCGCCGCCGCAGGCCGCGCAGGGCGGCCCGGTCTGTTTACTTGCGCCGGCGGCCGCCGCCGCGCTTGCCGTCGATGTTGCGGTTCAGGTCGGCCATCTTTCCCTCGGAGGAGGTCATGAACTGCTTGAGCTTGTCCTCAAAGGAGAGGTCGCCGGTGGCCGCCAGCGGCTGCTGGAAACGGGCGCCGCCCTGCCCTCCCGCCGGACGGGGAGAAAAAGGCCGGGGCGCGCCGTTAAAGGGCCGGGGTGCGCCGCCGCCGAAGGGCCTCGCTCCGCCGGGCCGTCCCCCCGAGACGTGGGGCGGCTGGGTTTCGCGGGCGGGCCGCTCCTCGCGGGGCTGCGCCTTCTTGATGGAGAGATTGATCCGGTTGTTCTCCGTGGAGAGGACCAGAACCTTGACGTCCTGTCCCTCCTGCAGATAATCGTGGACGTCGTTGACAAAAGTGTTGGCGATCTCAGAGATATGTACCAGACCGGACTTCCCATTGCCCAGCGATACAAATGCACCGAATTTGGTGATGCTTGTGACTTTCCCTTCCAGGATGCTCCCAACCTCAGGCTCCATATGGTGTACTATTTCTCCTTCCGGTAGTTTCTTTCAAAAAGACCAGTGCCGCGGCGGGGCCGAACCCTCGTCACCCGACACCGGTCAGTTGCTCGTATCGTAAAAGACCTTCTCGCCCGGCGCCACAAGGCCCAACTCGTCACGGGCGATCTTTTCTTTTTCCTCGCTGCTGCCGCCGCTGTCGATTCCCTTTTGCAGCGTGTCGTTGTCCTGCTGCTTCTGGTCGACCTGCGCGGCCAGCTGCGTTTTCTGGGCCTCGGCGTCCGCCACCTGCCCGTGCAGGCGATACAGCTGCCAGCCCAGCGCCACCAGCAAAACGAGGATCAGAAGTTTTGTGAAAAAGCTGGCCCTGGTCTTTTTGCGCTTTGCCGCCTTTGCCATTTCTTCCGCCTCCTTTTCGCGAAACCGGTTCAGGGGATAACCCTCCAGTTTTTCTTATTGTATAGCATTTCCCTGCAAAATAAAAGAGATTTTTGCATCGAAACCACAAATTTCTGCAAAAATTCCCCGCCAAGCGGCCGGGAAATAACAGGAGATGGAAAAAAAGGAATAAATTGTCCGCCCAGAAAAACCACATCGGCTGCAGCGGGGCGGAGAGAAGGGCGAAGAACAGCGTCATGCCCCCGGCGGCGCCCAGCAGCACGTACAGCCGCAGCTGTCCCTCCGCCTGCCGGAGCACAAAGAGGAACACCGCGGTCATCGCCGTCAGGCAGTAGAGCAGATCCCAGAAGGCGGTAAGCCCCGGCCTGCGGACGCGAAAGGGCCGCAGCAGATCGTAAAACAGCCCCGCCCCGAGGCCCAGCAGCACGGAGCGGAGGAACTGGAGCAGCTGCGCGGAGATCTGATTTTCCATACTCAGCCGAACAGGCGGCGGAGCAGGGTGCCCCTGGGCTGGGCCGGCTCCTCGTAGGAGATGGAGTCGATGCGGCCGTCCACGTGCAGCTCTCCCCCGTCCAGAGACAGCTTGCCGATGTGCAGCCCCTCCCCCGCGATCACCAGCGTGCCCACGGAGGTGGACAGGACGATGCCGGTTTCGTCGAAGCGCTCCACGTCCTCCACGCCGGAGACAGTCAGACTCTCCCGCCCCTCCAGCTCCAGCCGGTGAATGCCGGCCATGCTCCCGGTATATTCGCTCATGCGGTCATCCCTCCCTGCCCACATCGTATGCGGGGGGAGAGAAAATCATACGGCCTTTCCGCCGGGAGACGGCTCCGGGCTCAGATCTGGCGGTAGAGGGCGGAGGCCTCCTCCTGCCGGACGTTCTCCTGTACGGAGAGCACCTCCACCGTCACGGTGCGCACGCCGAAGCGCAGGGAGATCACGTCCCCCTCCTTCACCTCGTAGGAGGCCCTTGCGGGCCGGTCGTTCACGGTCACGAGGCCGTTGTCGCAGGCCTCGTTGGCCACCGTGCGGCGTTTGATGAGCCGCGCGGTCTTGAGATATTTGTCCAGTCTCATAGCTTCTCCTTAATGGCAAAGCTGCCGGCGTGAGAAGCACTCACGCCGGCAGTCTCAAGCGGAAATTATTGCGCAACCGTGTCCTTCAGGGCCTTGCCGGCCTTGAAAACGGGAACCTTGGAGGCGGGAATCTTGATGGACTCCTTGGTCTTGGGGTTGCGGCCGATGCGCTCAGCTCTCTTCTTGACCTCGAAAGAACCGAAGCCAACCAGCTGCACCTTCTCGCCGTCCTTCAGGGCGGCGGTGATGGCGTCCAGAGTAGCGGTTACAACGGACTCAGCGTCCTTCTTGGAGACGTCGGCAGAAGCTGCAACAGCATTGATGAGTTCAGCTTTGTTCATTGGTGTTTCCTCCTATTTTTTCATTTATAATGGGGACTCTCGTTATCTCTTAACGCGGCCTGGGGCTGCGATTAAGACTTTTCCCGGCGCTTGGCCTCGTCCCACAGGGACAGGAGCCTGTCCGCCGAAAGGCTGTCCAGCGGCGCGCCGGCGTTTTCCTCCACGCTGCGGAAACGGGAGGCGAACTTGTCGCAGGAGGCGTGCAGCGCCTCCTCCGGGTCCACGCCGTACAGCTGGGCGATCTTGGCGGCCATAAACAGGACGTCGCCGACCTCCTCCTTCACGCCGTGGGGCGCGTCGGCGGGAGCGCCGGATTCCGCCGCCTGACGGAGCTCGCGGGTCTCCTCCTCCAGCTTGCGCAGGGCGCCGTCCTCGCCGGGCCACTCAAAGCCCGCCTTGGCGGCCTTGGACTGGATCTTCTCCGCCCGCCAGAGGGCCGGCAGCGTCCGGGCCACGGCGTCCACCGCGTCGGCGGTGGAGGTCTGCCCCTTCTCCGTGCGCTTGAGAGCCTCCCACCGGGAGAGCTCCTCGTCCGTGTCCTGCACGGTGACGGTGCCGAATACGTGGGGGTGGCGGAAAATCAGCTTTTTGCAGATCCCGTCCACCACGTCGGACATGGTGAAGGAACCGGCCTCGCGCTCCAGCTCTGCGTGGAACACCACCTGCAGCAGCACGTCGCCCAGCTCCTCGCACAGAGCGGCGCTGTCGCCCAGGTTGATGGCCTCGGTGACCTCGTAGGCCTCCTCCAGAAAGTTGCGGCGGAGGGACTCGTGGGTTTGTTCCCTGTCCCACGGACAGCCGCCGGGAGCGCGCAGAAGCTCCATGATGCGGAGCAGGTCTGCGTAGTCATAGGAATCCTTACACTGAAAATCTACCATATGTTGCCCGCCTTTGCAAGAAAATTCGATGCGAAACCCTTGAATTTTCAAGGAAAATCACTTCAAATGGAGAATCCGGATGAGTTTTTCGCCCTTCCTCATGTTCCGCACGTCGTCCGCCCGGAGAATCTGCAGCGCCAGAACAAGAATGAAGTACACGACGACGGCGACGAGGATGGCGCCCAGCACGGAAAGCGCGTTGGTGAAATAGGCGGACAGGGACCGGCCCGCCAGCGCCCGGCTGAACAGTCCGCAGGACGCCCACGCGGCGCCGCCCATGATGGCGGAGGCCAGCACGGGCTTGGCGAACAGCTTGGGATAGCTGGGCTTTTCCGGCGAATACTTCCACACGAAATACAGGTTCAGCACCGCGATGACGCCGTAGCAGCACAGGGTGGAGATGGGAGCGCCGGCGATGTTGATGCTGGGATTGCCCACCAGAATGTAGTTCATGACGATCTTGATGACGCCGCCGGTGATCATGGTCCAGATGGGGATTTTCTCCTTGCCGTAGGACTGGAGAATGGCGTTGGAGAGGTTCATCAGGCAGATGAAAATGCAGGCCACGCCCTGCACCCGCAGCAGCGGCGCGCAGGCGACGGCGTCCTGCACGGCGGCGGGATAGAGCAGCAGCAGGATGGGTCTGGACAGCACACTGAGCCCCACGCCCGCGGGAATGGCCAGCAGGGCGATGAGCTTGAAGGCGGAGGAGACGATGCGGTTCGCCTTGGCATTCTCATGCTGGGCCAGCGCCCCGGCCACGAAGGGGATGAGGCTCATGGTCACGGGGAACACGAAGGACGGAGGCAGGTTCACGAGATCGGTGCCCAGCCCGTACTGCCCGTAGAGCACCGCGGGGGTGGAGGAGAGCTGATCCTTGATGGAGTCCAGCCGGCTCAGCACGATCTGGGTGTCCAGCAGGGTGATGATGCTCATGGCCGAGTTGCTCAGGGTGATGGGGATGCCGATGGCCAGCACGCGGCGCATCAGCGTGCCGGAGGAATCCGGCACGTCGTCCGCGGGGGCGGTGTCCCGGTGGCGCATGAGGTAGAACGCCATGAAGATCAGGGCGATGACCTCGCTGACGGTGACGCCCAGAATGGCGCCTGCGGCGCCGTAATCAACGCCCATCTTCAGCGTGCGCACCACGTACCACGCCACGGGCAGTCCCACGCCCAGCTTGAACAGAACCTCCAGAATCTGGGAGACGGCGGTGGGGGTCATGTTGCCCTGACCCTGGGTGTAGCCCCGCATACAGGCCAGCAGGCACATGCAGAATACCGCGGGGGCCAGCGTCCGGATGGCGGGGGCCGCGGGGGGCTGGTGCATCAGCTCGGCCAGCTGGGCGGAGCCGAAGAACATCAGCAGGGACAGCACGATGCCCAGGCCGAAGAACAGCCAGATGGAGGTGCGGAACAGCTTGCGCCGCTCGTTCCTCCGTCCCAGCGCCGTGGCCTGGCTGGTGAGCCGGGAGATGGCCAGCGGCAGGCCCGCCGTGGAGATGGTCAGCAGGACGTTGTAGACGTTGTAGGCGATGTTGAAATAGGTTTTTCCCTCGGCGCTGAGGATGTTGTTCACCGGCAGGCGGTAAACGGCGCCGATGATCTTCACGATGGCCACGGCCCCGGCCAGAATGGCCGCGCCGCCTAAGAAGGTTTGCTTTTTTTCGCTGTTTGACGACATGAACATACCTCGAAATTCAGGCAGAAATAGGGACAGTCACAGCCTATGGCGCTCCGTCCCGGAATATCACAGCTGGGACAGAATCCCCCGGACCAGAGCTGTGAAGCGGGGGCCCGCCGCGCGGCCGGCGTCAATGACCTCCTGCTCGGAGAGCGGCTGGTCCAGCACGCCGGCGGCCATGTTGCTCAGCAGGGTGAAGCCCAGTACGTTCATGCCGCAGTGCGCGGCGGCGATGGCCTCCGGCACGGTGGACATTCCCACCGCGTCGGCGCCCAGCACGCGGGCGGCCCGCACCTCCGCCGGCGTTTCGTACTGAGGGCCGGGGAAAAACATATACACGCCCTCCCGCAGAGGCACGGACAGCGTCCGGGCGGTCTTGCGGGCCAGCTCCTGCAGCGCGGGGGTGTAGACGTGGGACATATCCGGGAACCGGGGGCCGAAGTCCGGCAGGTTGGGCCCGCACAGCGGACTGACGCCGAACAGCTTGATGTGATCGGTGATCATCATCAGGTCCCCCGCGGAGAAGTCCGTGTTGACGGCGCCGGCGGCGTTGGTGACGATCATGGCCTGCACGCCCAGCAGCCGGGCCACCCGGACCGGGTAGGCGGCGTCCTCGAAGGACCAGCCCTCGTAGGTGTGGAGCCGGCCCTGCATCACGGCCACGCTCTGGCCGGAGAGGGTGCCGAAAACGAACCGGCCCCGGTGATCGGGGGCGGTGGAAAACTTCATGTGGGGCACCTCGCCGTAGGGGACGGCGACGGGATTCTCCACGGCGTCGCCCAGCGTGCCGAGGCCCGTGCCCAGAATCAGCAGCACCCGGGGACGGAACCCGTTCAGCCGGGAGGCCAGAAACTCCGCGCTTTCGCGGTATTGCTCCATCGTGTACATCACAGACGCCCTCCGCAGCTCCGGCAGAACCGGTCGCCCTTCCGGGCGATGGTCCCGCAGTTGGGGCAGACCACGGCGCCGCCCTCGCCTCTGGCTTTCCGCAGCTCCGCCGTCAGCGCGTCGATCTGGGCGTTGAGGCCGTCGATCACCTGCAGCTTTTCCAGCAGCACGTCGGAGTCGGTGGGATTGCCGGTGTGGGTGGCGTAGACCATCTCGCCGATCTCCCGGAGCTGGCCGGCGACGTTCGCCCGCAGCTCCGTCAGCTGCATGTTTATCTTTCCCACGGAGAGCAGCTGGGTGGCCTTCCGGCTCACGCTGGCCGCCGCGTCGGCGGCGGCGTCTCCCGCGGAGGACGCGGTTTTCTGCACATTGTTCAGCAGGGCTTGCAGTCTCTCATCCATAATATCGCTCCTCTCAAAATTTGTTGTTCGGATTCAGTAGGAATAGGTGCTGCCGCCGATGAACTCCCGCACCAGAGAGTCGGGAGCCACGCAGTCGTCGGGCAGGGGCTCGATGCGGGCGAAGGCCCGCAGCATCTGCTCCACCGGCTCGGGCCGCTGGTCGGCGGGAATGGCCTCCAGCAGCGGCACCACATGGGTTTTCAGCACCGGCAGCTCGTAGGGCAGCGCGGTGTCGAACAGCAGATCCGCCCCGTCCCGGAAGGGGGAGACGTACAGCCGCTCGCCCCGGCAGACGTTGGGCCACAGCTTCAGGGTGAAGTCCGCGCCGCTGCCCCGGAACTTGGCGTCCCGCACGATGCGGCGGCACAGGCGGAGCCACGCGTGCTCGAACACCACGTCCCCCTGCCCGTCCGTGACGTTGGAGCGGGCGGCGATGTACAGCCGGAAGGCGTGGGGGTTCTTCCCCGCGATCACGTCGTTCAGGGCGTGGATGCCCTCGAAGATGGCCACCTCGTCCGGCCCCAGCTTCAGGGGGCTGGTGTTGACGGCGGAGCGCATCTGCCGGGAGAACTCGAACCGGGGGACGTGGATCGTCTCTCCCCGGTCCAGCATGGCGAAGTGCCGGTTCAGCAGCTCAATGTCCAGACAGAAGGGGGACTCGTAGTCGATGGCGCCGTCCCGGGTCCGGGGGGCCGTCTCCGGGTCGACGGTCAGGAAGTAGTTGTCCATGGAGACGGTGTGGGTAGTGACGCCGGCGCGGTCCAGCGACTCCTCGATCTTCATGGCAGTGGTGGTTTTGCCGGAGCCGGAGGGGCCGGACAGCAGCACGATGTGGGAGCGGCTGCGGTTTTCCGCGATCTGCCGCGCCGCGGCGTCCACCTTCCGCTGGAAGGCGGCGTCCGCCTCCTCCGCGAAGCCGCGGGGATCGCTGCGGACGGCCTCGTTGATCTGCGCCAGCGTATACGCCATGGTCAGGACTCTCCTTTCAGGGCGCGGTAAAAGGCGGAGAACTCCGCCTGATTGGCCCGCCACTTTTCAGGACGCTCCGTGTACTCCCGCGGGTATTTCAGGTTGAAGGCGCGGCAGATGCGGCCCGTGGCCGGGTCCACCAGCTTGGTGGAACCGCCCGCGCCCAGAGACAGGATGGAGCAGAGCTCCTCCATAATGACGATGTTGTAGAGATTTTCGCTGCCCGGCGTACACCAGCCCACGTTCTCGAAGCTGCCGGACATATACTTCTGGCGATAGAGGTAATAGGGGACGAAGCCCGCTCCCCGCAGCGCCGGATTGGCGTAGTCCAGCATCTCCCCCACCGTCTCGGCGGAGGGAATGGCCAGACCGCCGGTGAGGATGGCGCTGCCCTTTTTCAGCGACAGGGTGTGAACCGTCAGGTTGTCGGCGCCGAAGGTCAGGCACTCGTCCAGCGAGCGGCGGAAGCCCTCCGCCGTGTCCTCCGGCAGTCCGGCGATGAGGTCCATGTTGACGTGGGGAAAACCCGCCTCGGCCACCTGCGCCATGGCGCGGCGGATGTCCTCCGCCGTGTGGCGGCGGCCGATGGCCCGGAGGACGCGGTCCTCCATGGTCTGGGGGTTGACGGACACCCGGCTGACGCCGTGGCGCCGGAGCACGGAGAGCTTTTCCGGCGTCACCGTGTCGGGGCGCCCGGCCTCCACCGTCAGCTCCCGGCAGTCGGAGAGGTCAAAGGACGACTCGAACACGCTCAGCAGCCGATCCATCTGATCGGCGGTGAGGGTGGTGGGGGTGCCGCCGCCCATGTAGAACGCCCGGACCCGCAGACCCAGCTCCCGCACCATGGCGCCCCCGGCCCGGACCTCCTCCGCCAGCGCGTCCAGGTAGGGCGGCACCAGCGCGAAGGTCCGCTCCACCGAGGAGCTGACGAAGGAGCAGTAGGCGCAGCGGGTGGGGCAGAAGGGAATGCCCAGATACACCGCGATGTCCTGCGGCGCAAGGCCGGCCTTCACCGTCAGGCCCGCCTGTGCGGATTCGGCGGCCAGCAGGGCCCGGGGCGGCGTCACGAAATAGCGCGTCTCCAGCGCGGCGGCGGCCTGGGCTGCGGAGAGGCCCTGCGTCAGGAAGCCGGCGGCCATTTTGGCCGGGCGCACGCCGGACAGGCTGCCCCACGGGGGCGTGATGCCGGCGGCCTCACGCGCGGCCAGAAAGATGCTCATGCCGAGGCAGCGGCGGCGCTGCCCCTCCCGCTGGTAGGCGGTGCCCGTCAGCGGAACGGTGCAGGTGCGGAGCGATTCCGCGCCGTCCCAGCCCATCCGGACGGAGGCGGCGCAGCAGGGGCCGCCGTTTTCCTCCCGATCCTCCATGGAGAGAACCGCCCAGCGGCGGTCGGAGGCCGGGTCCGCCGGACCGTAAGTCAGTTTTTCCTCGGGAAACAGGGCCAGCAGCGTCTGCTCCGTCGTGTAGCGTTCGTCGTGGCCCGCCAGCTCCAGCTTCATGGCTCAGCCCTTCAGGGCGTGGAGCAGGTAGGGATTGGTCCGGCGCTCCCGGTCCAGATCGGAGGCCTCCATATGGCCGGGATAGACCTCGTACTCCCCCTCCAGAGACGCCAGCTTTTTCAGGGAATCCATCATCTGCTCCATGCTGCCGCCGGGAAAATCCGTCCGCCCGCAGGAGCCGCAGAACAGCGTGTCCCCGGTGAACAGGGCGTTTCCGCAGCGCAGAGTGACGCTGCCGGGGGTGTGGCCCGGCGTGGCCAGCACATGAAAGGTCAGCCCCGCCACCCGGATCTCGTCCCCGTCGTCATAGGGGGTGAACCCGGAGAGGGGAGGAAACAGATGGGTGTCCGCTCCCTTGCCGGGGGCGGCGTCCCGCCGGCTCATGTAGACGGGGATGCCGGGATATTTGTCCCGCAGGGCGTCCACCGCGCCGATGTGATCGAAGTGGCCGTGGGTTAGCAGGATGCACGCGGGGACGCAGCCGGCCTGCTCCGCCGTCCGGAAGATGCGGTCGGCGTCTCCGCCGGGGTCCACCACTGCGCAGAGCCTGGCCGCCTCGTCGCAGACCAGATAGCAGTTGGTGCCGATGGGCGCCACCTGCAGCGATTTGATTTCCATAAGAGCCTCCTTATCGGGCGTCTGTATCAAAGAGAATGGTTACGGGGCCGTCGTTCAGGGAATCCACCTGCATCTCCGCGCCGAACTCCCCGTGCTCCACGGGAAAGCCGCGCTCCCGGCAGCGGGCCATGAAGGCCTCGTACAGCGGGACGGCCAGCTCGGGCTTCGCCGCGCCGCTGAAGCCGGGACGGCGGGAGGAGGTGTCGGCGTACAGGGTGAACTGGGAGACCACCAGAAGGCTGCCCCCCGTCTGCTCCAGACTCAGGTTCATCTTGCCGTTCCCGTCCTCAAAGACCCGGAGGTTGCAGATCTTGTCCGCCAGGCGGACGGCGGTCTCTCCGGTGTCTCCGGGCCCGACGCCCAGCAGCACCAGGAACCCTCCGCCGATGCGGCCGGTCTCCCGGTCGGCAACGGACACGGAGGCGCGGGAAACGCGGGTGACGACTGCGCGCATATCGTTCTCCTTCTATACAAAACGGAATATTGACCATAAAATAAACGGATTGGATTCGGATTCGGGGGGATTTCCCCGTTATCCGGCGGGGCGGGTGACCTTCAGCACGCCGGAGATCTGGTTGAGCCGGTTCATGATGTCCTGCAGATGGCGGCTGTCCCGCACCTCGATCTCCAGGTGGAACATGGCGAAATCGTCCTCGGTGCTGCGGGACTGGATGCCCCGGACGAAGGTGTTGGTGGTGGACAGGGCGGCGGAGATGTCCAGCAGCAGGTTGCGCCGGTCCTTGGCCACCAGCTCCAGCGAGGTGGAGTAGCTGTCCTTGGTGTCGGCTCCCCAGGAGACCTTGATCCAGCGGCCCTCCTGTCCCGGCTGTCCGCGCCGGTCCGGCGCGGCGTTGGGGCAGTCCGCCCGGTGGACGGAGACGCCGTAGCCGCGGGTGATGAAGCCCACGATCTTGTCGCCGGGGACGGGGGTGCAGCACTTGGAGAATTTGACGAGGCAGTTCTCCAGCCCCTCCACCACGATGCCCTGCTCGCTTTTGACGCGCTTGGGCACGGCGGGGCGCAGGGCGTCGCTGCCCTCCACGGGAACCACGGCGGTTTTCTCCAGCTGGTGCTGGCGGGCCACCCGGGTCAGCTCGCTCTGCATCCGGCTGACGGCCTTCTGGGCGGTGAAGCCGCCGTAGCCGATGGCGGCGTACATCTCGTCCAGCGAACCGTAGGCCACGCGCTTGAGCAGGCCCGGCAGATTCTCCGGGTCCAGCACGTCCTTCATGGGGATGCCGCAGTGCTTCAGCTCGGCCTCGAAGGCGGAGCGGCCGTTGGCGATGTTCTCCTCCTTTTTCTCCTGCTTGAACCACTGGCGGATTTTGCTGCGGGCCTCGCTGGAGCGGGCGATCTTCATCCAGTCCCGGCTGGGGCCCTTGGCCGCCTTGGAGGTCTGGATCTCCACGATGTCGCCGTTTTTCAGCGTGGCGTCGAAGGTGACGATGCGTCCGTTGACCTTGGCGCCCACCATGTGGTTGCCCACGGCGGAGTGGATGGCGTAGGCGAAGTCGATGGGCGTGGCCCCCGCCGGCAGGTTCTGCACGTCGCCGTTGGGGGTGAACACGAACACCTCGTCCGCGAACATGTCGATTTTCAGGGAGTGGATATAGTCCTCGGCGTCGGCGCCCTCCTGATTTTCCAGCAGGCGGCGCACCCACTCGTACCGCCCCTCGGTGCCGGAGCCGGCGCCGCCCTGCTTGTATTTCCAGTGGGCGGCCACGCCGTACTCGGCGATCTCGTGCATCTCGCGGGTGCGGATCTGCACCTCGAAGGGGATGCCGTCGGTGCCCATGACGGTGGTGTGCAGGCTCTGGTAGCCGTTGGGCTTGGGGGTGCCGATATAGTCCTTGAAGCGGCCCAGAATGGGCTTGTAGATGTCATGGATGACGCCCAGCACGTTGTAGCAGTCGCCCACGGTCTCCACGATGACGCGGAAGGCGAACAGGTCGAAGATTTCGTCCAGCTGCTTGTTCTGGTTGAACATCTTGCGGTAGATGGAGTAGGGGTGCTTCATGCGCCCGTAGACCTCGTGGCGGATGTTCAGCTCCGTCAGCCGCTGGTTGATCTGGCTCTGGGTCTTGGTCATGAAGGTCTCGTACTCCTGACGCTTCACGTCCAGCTTGGATTCGATCTCGTTGTAGCCCACGGGGTCAAGATATTTCAGGGACAGGTCCTCCAGCTCCCACTTGATGCGCTGCATGCCCAGCCGGTGGGCGATGGGGGCGTAAATCTCCATGGTCTCCAGCGACTTCTGCTTCTGCTTGGCGGGGGTCTGGTACTCCATGGTGCGCATATTGTGCAGCCGGTCGGAGATTTTGATGAGGATCACCCGGATGTCCTTGGACATGGCGATGAGCATTTTGCGCAGGTTTTCCATCTGCTCGTCTTCCTTGGTGGCGTACTGGATGCGGGTCAGCTTGCTGACCCCCTCCACCAGATCGGCCACGGTGGGCGAAAACAGCTTGGAGATTTCCTCGTGGGTGGCCTGCGTGTCCTCGATGCAGTCATGGAGCAGGGCGGCCTCGATGGACTCGCTGTCCAGCTTCAGCTCCTCCGCCACGATCTGGGCCACGGCCAGAGGATGGACGATATAGGGTTCTCCGCTCTTGCGCTTCTGGCCGTCATGGCACTTTTCCGCGTAGACGAAGGCCGCGTGGATCTGGCCGAAATCCGCCGACGGGTTATACGCCCGGATGGTGGCTTCCAGCTGATCGTATTGTTCCTGAATGGTCACAGGGATCACCTCGGTTTCACAGGAAATTCAGTGTCCGGCGGACTCGTGCAGCCGGACGAGATAGGGGCAGGAGAACAGGTCCACCTTGCCCTGCGCGGGGGCGAGGCGCAGCGTCAGCCGCTGATCCGTCCTCCGCAGGGACAAAAGCCCCCGCTCGCAAAAGACGGACAGGGCCAGATCGGCCCGGAGAAAGCTCTCGCTTCCGCCGGCCTCGTTGGCCAGCAGCCGGAGAATGGGCAGCTCCGCCCCCTCGATCTCGCCGCCCCGCAGATGGCGCTGAAGCACGGTCCAGTAGGCGCCGAACTGTTCGCGGGTGGTGCGCAGGCGGGCGATCTCCTGAGGGGTCAGCGGCTCCCCGGAGCGGCAGCGCCGGCAGAGGGAGATGGCCTCGGATTCGTGGCGGCTGGGGGTCAGGGAGGGGCGAATATCAATCAACTGCAGCTGCAGCGCGGTGCTGCCGCGGAAGGTGTTGGCCTGCAGATAAAACGCGACGTCAACGCGGCTGCCTGCCGCGAAAGCGCACTCCTCGGCGGAGACGGAGAAGAAGATGGCGTCGAAGTGGGGCGTGCCCTTGGACAGCCGCAGCTTCAGGTGCCTCCCCTGCCCCACGGGCTGGATGCTGTCCACCGTGGCGCCCAGCAGGGCGAATACCGGCCGGGGGTTCCCGGAGCCGTAGGGCTCCAGCACGGACAGGCAGTCCACCTCCTCCAGCGTGATGTCGGAGGGGTTGACGATGGGAGCGTCGATCTCCAGCGAGGGAACCGGCAGCTCGCCGCCGGAGGAGCTGCGGACGTAGAGGTTCATGCGCCGGCGGAACTTCTCGATGTTTTCCTGGCGGATGGTGAAGCCGGCCGCCAGCTCGTGGCCGCCGAAGCCGTCCAGCAGGTCGGAGCAGGATTCCAGAGCGGCGAACAGGTTGAACCCGCCGTAGGACCGGCAGGAGCCCTTGCCGCAGCCGTCCTTGATGTGGATCATGAAGCTGGGGCAGGAGTATTTTTCGCTGAGGCGGGAGGCCACGATGCCCACCACGCCCTGATGCCAGTGCTCGGAGGCCAGCACCAGCGCGCTGCGGAACTCGTCCGGCAGACGCTCGATCTGGGCGATGGCGTCGGCGCAGATGTCCTGCTCCACGCTCTGCCGCTCCCGGTTCAGGTCGCACAGCTTCCGGGCCAGCTCCTCCGCCCGGGCGGGATCGTCGGTCATCAGCAGGTCGGCGGCCAGATCGGCGGCGCCCATGCGGCCGGCGGCGTTGATCCGGGGCGAAAGCACGAAGCCGATCTGGATGGAGGTGATGGGCTTGTCGGCCAGACCGGCCTCCCGCAGCAGTGCGTGGATGCCCACGAAGTCCGTCTCCGGCAGGCGCTTCAGGCCGCTGTAGACGATGGTGCGATTCTCCCCCTCCATCAGCATCACGTCGGCCACCGTGCCGATGGCGGCCAGCGTGCAGTACCGGTCGAACAGCTCCGTCTCCCGCTGGGGGCCGCCCAGCGCCAGCACCAGCTTCAGGGCCACGCCCACGCCCGCCAGATGCTTGAAGGGATACGGACAGTCCGGGCGGTGGGGGTCCACCACCGCGGCGGCGTCGGGCAGGGAGCCCTTGCACTCGTGGTGATCCGTCACCACCACGTCCAGACCGATGGAGTTGGCGTAGGCCACCTCCTCGTTGCCGGTGATGCCGCAGTCCACCGTAATCATCAGGGTGGCGCCCTGCTCCCGCAGGCGGCGGATGGCGTCGCAGGAGAGGCCGTAGCCGTCCTCGATGCGGCGGGGAATATAGCGCAGGCAGGGCACGCCCTGACTTTGCAGGTAATCCAGCAGCAGTACGGTGGAGGTGATGCCGTCCACGTCGTAATCGCCGAAAACCGCCACGGTCTCGCCGCCGTCTATGGCCCGGCGGATGCGCTCCGCCGCCCGGTCCATGTCCCGCATCAGCAGGGGCGAATACTCCAGCCGCTGCGCACGGTTCAAAAATGCCGCGGCGGCCTCCGGCGTCTCGATGCCGCGGGACGCCAGCACCGTCGACAGCAGTCCGGAGTAGCCCGCGCCGCGGAGAAGGTCCACGGCCTGCGGGGCCGGCGCGCCGATGTTCCATTTTTCAAACTTCACAGGAAGAGACCTCCTTTCGCGGAATGACCATACCACTCCATATTAAAATCATGATAACTCTATTATTATAGCAAAGTTCCCAACAAACGTAAAGAAAATTCTACATTCTGCGCGTTTCCTTTGACTGGGAGGCCAATGTCTGCTACAATGCGGGAAAAGATCCGTTTTTGCGGAAAGGGGCGAAGAAAATGCGCAAGATCTTGCGAAATCTGCTGTCCGCCGTTCTGGCGGGCGTTTTGCTGACGGGTATGCTGGCGGTTCCCGCCGGGGCCGTCTCCGGTTTTTCCGACGTGCCGGAGAGCCACTGGGCGGCCGCGGCCATCAGCCGGGCGGCCCAGACGGGGCTGGTGCGGGGCGTCAGCGCCACCCGCTTCGGCATGGGCCGCAGCATGACGCGGGCGGCCTTCACTGTGGTGGTGTGCCGCCTGTTCGGCTGGGAACAGACCGCCCCCGCGGCGGGGTCCTTCACGGACAATCAGGACCCGTCCAAATGGTACTACGCCGCCGTGGAGACGGCGGTGAGCCACGGGGCCGTCACCCTCCAGTCGGAGAAATTCCGCCCCTCCGATCCCATCACCAGAGAGGAGATCGCCGTCATGCTGGTGCGGGCGCTGGGCTGCGGCACCATCGCCGGCGCCACGCTGGAGCTGGGCACGCCCTTCTCCGACGTCGAATCCAACGCGGGCTACATCACCATGGCCTATCAGATGGGCATTGTCAGCGGACGGAAGGACGGCACCTTCCGTCCCGAGACCACCGCCACGCGGGAGCAGGCGGTGGTCATGCTGATGCGGGTGTACGACAAGCTCCACGCCGCCGCGCCGGAGGTCTCCGGGCTGGCCGGCTCCGCCGCGGGACTGACGGACCAGCTGGGACGGCTGAACTCCGCGGTGCTGATCGGCGGCACCGTCACCGCCGAGGGCGTCGCCGCGCTCCCCTCCGGAGACGCGGAGGCGCTGCGCGCGAAAATCCGCGCCGCCGGGGGCAAGGCCCTGCTGGGACTCACCGGAACGGCGGCGGCCCTCTCCGGCACGGGCGCGGCGGCGGCCGTGGCCGGGGCCGCCGCGGACTACGACGGCGTGCAGCTGGAGCTGACGGCGCTGGGCGCGGACAGCCGAGGGGCGCTGACGGCGCTGGCGGGAGAGCTGAAAACCGCCCTGGGCGGAAAGCTGCTGTACCTGACGGTGCCGGCGCCCTCGTGGAACGGCGTCAGCTACGGCGGATACGACTATGCTGCGCTGGGAAAGCTGGCGGATCGGCTGGTGGTGCGCATCGAGCCCTGCGGAAAGACGGTGAACGGCGTCTATGTGGCGGCGCAGGAGCCGCTGGAGGAGATTTACTACGGCCTCACGGAGCTGAAAAAGTCCGTAGCGGCGGCCAAGCTGTCGGTGCTGCTGACCACCACCGGTACGGCGGTGACCTCCGGGCAGGCCGGCGGCGTCCGCTCCGCGGCGCAGATCGAGGCGCTGCTGAAGGGCGGAGCCGTCAGCCGGTACGTGGGGCGGTACGCCGGCGATTACCTCGTCTCCGGGAACGACACGGTCTGGTATCTGGGGCAGGACGCCGCGACGGTGAAGATACGCTTCATCCGGTTTCTGGGCGTCTCCGCCGTTTGTCTCAGCGATCTGACCAGCGTGGCGGACTGGGACGGCTACTCCCTCCCCGCGGTGCTGTGGGGCGCGTGAGCGGAACGGAATGAAAGGGCCGCTGCCTTTTGGCAGCGGCCCTTTGAAACTGAATGGCTTACAGGAATTTCTTCATGCCGTCGGTGGCGTTGGCGGGGTCGGCGCTGATGGTGGCGGTAAACTTGATGCCGTTCTTCTCGCCGAAAGCGTCCAGCCAGTTTAAAAATTCCTCGGTCTCGCGGCCTACCTCCACACCGACAGTCTTGCAGAGATTGTCGATGAAGACGTGGGAGATGTCGTAGTTACCGGCATACAGACCGCTGATGAAACCGCGGAATACTTCATAATTATTCAGTTTATATTCTTCAGCGTCAATCAGACGAATGTGATAATGAATATCATAAGTCATGTTGGAGTCGGCCTCAATGCAAACCACGTTGCCGGGCTCGTCCTTCGCCGCGTTGTTGATCATTTCGATCAGCTGCTTGGTTTTTCCGGAGCCCTTGACGCCCATAATCAATCTGACCATAGTAAATCACTCCTATTTTTCATAGAATCTCTGGGGAAAGAGGGACCTTTACTGCATTAAGGATAGCATACCGCCCGGCAAAAAACAATGCAGAAAAGCAAATTTAAACTTTGTTCATAATGGGCATTGACAAAAAGACGCGGGGCGCATGGAAATCCATGCGCCCCGTCTGTATGCGGCAGGTGTTACTGCTGATTCAGCTTTGCCTCCAGCTCGGCCTTCTGGGATTCGTAGCCGGGCTTGCCCAGCAGGGCGAACATGTTTTTCTTGTAATCCTCCACGCCGGGCTGGTTGAAGGGGTTCACGTCCAGCAGATAGCCGGACAGGCCGCAGGCGTACTCGAAGAAGTAGATCAGCTGGCCCAGAGAATCCGCGTTCCGTCCGTCGGCGGAGACGATGAGGTTGGGGACGCCGCCCTCGGTGTGGGCCAGCAGCGTGCCCTCGGCGGCCCGGTCGCGGATGAAGTCCATGGACCGGCCCGCAAGGAAGTTCAGCCCGTCGCCGTCGGCCTCGTCCGCGGGGACGCAGAGCTGATGCTCCGAAGCGCCGAAGCGGACGATGGTCTCGAACATCAGCCGGCGGCCCTGCTGGATGTACTGGCCCATGGAGTGCAGGTCGGCGGTGAATTCCACGCTGGCGGGGAAGAGACCGCGCTCCTCCTTGCCCTCGCTCTCGCCGAACAGCTGCTTCCACCACTCGCCCATGAAGCGGAAGGCGGGATCGTAGCAGCCCAGAATCTCCACGGACTTGCCGGAGCGGTACAGCTGATACCGGGCGGCGGCGTAGCGCCACGCGGGGTTCTCGTAGTTCTGCCCGGCGCAGACGTCCATCATTTTGGCGGCGCCGCCCATCAGCTCCTCGATGCTGATGCCGGACACGGCGATGGGCAGCAGGCCCACGGCGGTCAGCACGGAATAGCGGCCGCCCACGTCGTCGGGAACCACGAAGGTCTCCCAGCCCTCGGCGTCGGCCAGAGATTTCAGCGCGCCGCGATGGGCGTCGGTGGTGGCGAAGATGCGCTCCCGCGCGCCCTCCCGGCCGTACTTCTCCACCAGCTTCTCGCGGAAGAAGCGGAAGGCCACGGCGGGCTCGGTGGTGGTGCCCGACTTGGAGATCACGTTGACGGAGAAATCGTCGTCTCCCAGCAGGTCCATGATCTCCTGCAGGTTGTCGGAGCTGAGGCCGTTGCCCACGAAGTAGATGTTGGGCGTGTTCTTTTTCAGCAGGTTGTAGTTGGGCGAGCGCAGGCACTCGATGACGCCCCGCGCGCCCAGATAGGACCCGCCGATGCCGATGACCACCAGCGCCCTGGAATGGGCCTGGATTCTGGCCGCGGCGGCCTTGACGCGGGCAAACTCATCCCGGTCGTACTGCCTGGGAAGGTGGACCCAGCCCACGAAGTCGCCGCCGGCGCCGGTGGCGTGCTCCAGCTTCTCGTGAGCGAGCTTCAGCCGGGGCGCCAGCGCCTCCTCATAGGGCATGGGAATGAATTTCCGGAATTGAAACAGTTTTACATCCAGCATACCTGCCAGTCCTTTCTTACGTGGGCTCCCCCTGCGGGGCCGTTCTTGTGAAAAGTATATCACATTCCCGCGGCCAAAACAAGGGAAATACGGGGCGAACGGCGAACCTCTCACCCGGCGCAGCAGGCCGACCGCAGCAGCCGCAGCGCCATCTGGCTCCATGTGATCCGGGGGACGGTCTCCCCGGCCGTGATGGGAAGCTCCGCCAGCGTCTCCCCGCCGGAGGCGACCGTCAGCGTCCCCAGCGCGTCGCCCTTCCGGACGGGGGACTTCACGCGCTCCGGCAGGGCGACCGTCTCCTTCAGCCCTGCGGCCTGCTCCTTCTTCACCAGCAGCGACGACTGCTCCAGCACCGGCTGGACGGTGGCCTGCGCCCCCAGCTCCACGGGAATGGGCGGCAGGACCCGCCCTGCGCCGGCTCTGGTCAGGGCGTAGGCGGAAAAGCCGTAGTTCAGCATGGTCTTGGCGTCCTCAAACCGCTGGGCCGAGGTGGGGGCCTTCATCACCGCGGCGATGAGCTCCATGCCGTCCCGCTCCGCCGTGGCGGACAGGCAGTACAGGGCCGAGTCGGTGGAGCCGGTCTTGAGCCCGGTGGCCCCGTCGTAAAAGCGGATGAGCTTGTTGGTGTTCACCAGCGCCGACCGGCCGTCCCGCAGGGAGTCCATCCAGATGGTGGTGTATTTGCGGATGTCCGGATGGCGGAGGATCAGCTCGCGGGACATGAGGGCGATGTCGCAGGCGGAGGTGAGGTGGCCCGCCGCGGGCAGGCCCGTGGCGTTCTGGAAGGTGGTGTCCTTCATGCCCAGCTCCTGCGCCCGCCGGTTCATCCGCTCCACGAAGGCTTCCTCGCTGCCGGCCACCTGCTCCGCCAGCGCCACGGCGCAGTCGTTGGCGCTGACCACGCACACGGCCCTGAGCATCTCGTCCACGGTCATCTGCTCCCCCTCCTTCAGCCAGATCTGGCTGCCGCCCATGGAGCAGGCGTGGGCCGAGGCCGTGACCGTGTCCTCGCGGTGCAGGGCGCCGGAGTCGAGGGCCTCCATCACCAGCAGGACGGTCATCACCTTGGTGACGCTGGCGGGCTCCAGCCGCTCATGCTCGTTTTTGGCCAGCAGCACCGTGCCGGTCTCCTTCTCCATCAGAACCGCCGAGGCCGCTGAGAGGTCCAGCGCCCGGGCGCCGGAGGTCAGCAGCAGAACGGCGCACAGAAACGCAGCGCATCTTTTCATGGGTCGCTCCCCTTTCTATTCGTTGTCTCCACTCTATGAGCCGGGAGAAACTTTCATGCGGGAGCGCGCAAATTCCGTCTTGCAAAATTCCGGAGGGTATGCTATCATATCCACACCTGCGGATATAGTTCATCGGTAGAACGGCAGCTTCCCAAGCTGCATAGGCGAGTTCGACTCTCGTTATCCGCTCCAGCAAAAAGGGAAACACCCGCGGGTGTTTCCCTTTTTGTTTCGTCCGAAGGCGTGATCGTTCCCGTGATCGCCCGGTGATCGGCGGTCAGCGGCGGTTGGATCGGCGCCAGATCCCCTGCTGTCGGGCGGCGGCGATCAGCTCCTCCCGGAAGTCCGGGTGAGCCGCGGAGATCAGCAGCTCCGCCCGCTCCCAGGTGGTGCGGCCCGCCAGATTCACCGCGCCGTACTCCGTGACCAGATAGTGGGCCTGACTGCGGGGGTCGGTGACGATGTCCCCGAAGAAGGCGGGCACGATGCGGGAGC
>Ga0183098_10640_pt1 | contig 49819 bp, 45 predicted proteins | sample BioMet9_FD_128884 | JGI IMG/M metagenome (GOLD analysis project Ga0183098, IMG submission 128884) | Microbial communities from bioreactor (seeded with sewage sludge) at Lawrence Berkeley National Lab, California, USA - Biofuel... | ecosystem: Engineered > Bioreactor > Anaerobic > Unclassified ...
AGGGGCCAGCCGGAGAAATAGGTGCGGTAGAGGACCCTATATTCGAAGGGCCTTGTGAGGCCTAGCCGGCATTAAGCCCCTTATAGGGGCAGAGCAAACCACCGGCTAAGCCGGTGGTCGTGATTTGTGCGAAACGGCAGGAATGACTGTTACGTTTTTCTCCGGTCCGTGTATATAAGGGCGAAAGGTCAGAAAAAGGAGGAAATCAAAATGAGGACTGGGCAGAGATTCAAACGCTTTGCGGTATGTTTTCTGTCTTTCGCCATGCTGACGCAGAATCTGTTTGCGGCAGGCTTGACATCCTGGGCGGCATCCGGGAAGACGGAAGAAACCGCGGTAACTTTGACAGGCACGGAAAGTACGGCTACCTGTTCCGACGGCACAACGGAAGAAGACGGTGCGCTTTCGGACGGAGAAGTCAGCAGCAGGGAAATACCGGAAGCCACAGCGGCGAATGCGGAATATGAGTTCCGGACCATTTCGGCGCAGTCGGACGGAAAAGAATTCACGGTAACGGGGAACCTGCCGGAGGACGCCGTGCTGTCCGTAAAGGCAGCAGGCATTTCGGAAACGGACGAGCAGAAGATCAGGGAATCCATGAAGACGGACGATATGACCGTCTATGCGGCTTACGATCTGAAGATCTATTCCGGCGGGAAGGAATTTGAACCGGAAGATGCGGGAGAAAATGTTACGGTACGGATTGAGAATCTTCCGGATGAGATCACGGAAGAAAACAGCCTCCGGATTTTTCATATCAGCGATGACAGTGCAGTCACCGCCGTGGATACGGAAGCAAAAGGAGATGCTGCGGAATTTAAGACGGGCAGTTTTTCCGTTTACGTACTTGCGCTTTCGTCTTCATCGGTCGATTATCCGTCCATTCATTTAAAACAGCAGACCAGCTATACCTGTACGCTGGTTTCCGCCGTCATGATGATGCGGTTAAAGGCAGATCTGGACGGGAACGACAACTGGTCATCGATCACGGAAAATTCCGCACAGGCTTCCCTGTGGTCGGGCGGTCTGAAAGGGAATGCCACTTATACGGATTCCGCCAGAGGACTGAACATGAGCATTCATCAGTACGGCTGGAGCAGATTCGGCGGACTCAATAACCAGAGCAATAAGATTTCCATCCTGAAGGGAGATCTTGCGTCTCATCCGGAAGGAGTGGTCCTGTATATCTTCCAGGGGAACAGTCAGCATGCGGTGCTGCTTACCAGGATAGAAAACGATATTCTGTACTGTCTGGATCCGGCGCTTACAAACGGAAACGAAATGCCGGTTTCCTCTTCCTACCTGGGCACTCTCTTCGGCAGAAACCAGTCTTCCATACTGGCGCAGTATATCAATACATGGATCATCAGTTCTTCTTCCAATACGGCTTCCTATCATCCGGCTGTTAAAGCGCCTTCCTTCATTTCGGCGGAAATCACGGAGAAATCGGATGCGGGATATCTGGTGAAGGCGTGGGTCAGAAAAGGAGACAAAGATATTGCACGGGTCCAGTTCCCCACGTGGACGGAGTACAACGGGCAGGACGATATTCAGGACAACTGGCCGGGAAACAGCGTGGCAAGCGGCTTCTGGACCGGCGGATTCCGTATAGAAGACGGGGAAACATCCCCGAGCGCCTATGAATACGGATACTGGGTTAAAGACAGGGATCATAACTATGAAAAGGGAAATTACGTGACCCATGTATATGCATATGATACAGCCGGCAATTCCGCCTGCTATTCTTCCCTGCCGGTGACACAGCTTAAAAATGCCGGCTCCATATATCAGGAAAGAAACTGGAACGGACACACCTATGATCTGATGCTGGACAATATTTCCTATTCGGATGCAAAGGCAAAGTGCGAAAGCATGGGAGGTCACCTTGCAACCGTAACAGGCAGCGAAGAACAGAACATTATCACGAGTCTCTGCAATTCGGATACGCACGGATTCCGGGATCTGTTCTATCTGGGCGGATCGGTCAGTAACGGCAGGGTATCCTGGATCACCGGCGAAAGCACTTCCTTCGGACCGAAATGGTCATCCGGTCAGCCGGACAACACGGGCGGTACGGAAAATATTCTGACGGCATGGTCCGGGAGTTCCCAGTACGGTGCCGGAAACTGGAACGATATGCGGGACAATTCCGATATCTGCGGCTATATCTGCGAGTACGATCCGGTCCAGGGAATAACGGTTTCACCGTCGTCCATGTCGCTTTCGGCCGGAAATACGGGAAAACTTGCGGTAACGGTTTCCCCGGCCTACGCCAGGGCAAAAACAGCGGTTTACAGTTCTTCGGATCCATCCGTGGCAACCGTGAACAACATGGGAGTCATCACGGCAAAAGCAGCGGGGACGGCAAAGATCACTGCAGTATGCGGCGGTAAAACGGCAGTCTGCACCGTTACGGTTGCAGGTACCGCAAACACCGGAACGATATCCGGCGGTACGGGAGGCGGTCAGTTTTCGGGCGGCGGTTCTTCCGGCGGCGGAGGAGGCGGCGGAGGAGGCGGCGGTGGCGGCCATGCAATGCCGGGATCCGCATCCGCGAACGCGGGCAGTCAGAAGCCTGCAGCCTCAAATAATTCCTTACCGGACTATGTCGTAAAAGGCAGATGGTCGGAGCTGGCAAACGGCATATGGAATTTTATTTCGGAAATCGGTGAAAGGTATGCGGGAAAGTGGGCAGCGGTTTATAATCCCTATGCCAATACCGCGGCGGGACAGAATTCCTATGACTGGTTCTACTTCAATACAGCGGGAGCCATGGCAACGGGCTGGCAGAAGATAAACGGAAAGTACTATTATTTCAATCAGGCGTCGGACGGAAGCAAGGGAAAAATGCTCCGGAATCAGACAACGCCGGACGGGTATCACGTAGGTGCCGACGGCGCATGGCAGTAAAGATATGAAGATCCGGGCCGGACAGATGGGAGACATCATTTATCCGGCCCGGAAAAAGTTATTTATTGTATAATATATAAGAAATGAGGAAATGGATTTCAAGGGGGATTATTGTGAAAAGGCAGGTCCTTATAGTTTGTCTTGCCATGTCCATGGCGGCTTCTTTCAGCGCATGTTCCGGATCTTCAGCCGGGACCGCATCATCCGGACAGGAAGAAACATCAGCAGAAAACAGCACGGCAGCAGAAAAGAAAGAAACAACGGCAGAAAAGAAAGAAACGGCAGCAGGTACTTCTGCCGCAAAGGCAGAGGATACTGCTGAAACAACGGCACAGGCCGCAGAGGCTAAATTGAATTATGCCTATACGGTTGAAAAGGTCGGAGAATATTCCGATCCGGACAAACAGCTTCAGAACTTTAAAAATTGTCCGGTCACGGTTTCCGGAGGCAAAGGAAGGCTTCTCACTTATCTCGGAGAGGACAAACTGGGAAAGGATATCACAGGTACAAGTTATCTGGGACAGGGCCTGTATGCCGTCAGGACTGATGCCGATAATATTAACAGCGTCGGCCTGGTTGATCAGGACGGTAATGTACTGATCCCGTTTGAAGCTGCCAACATCAGGTGGCCGGATTCTCTGCATTCTTCTACGGACCGGTATCTGAAGGTCATTTATGCGACGGAAAAAACCGACAACAAAAAGGAAGCATTTTTCTATACGACAGACAACCAGGTATCTTTCAAGCCGGATCCGGATGATACGCTGTATAAAGGCTATGCAAAAATCTATGATCTGAAGCAGAAGAAATTTTTTGACGACATCAAGATAACAAATGGCGATCAGTACGGCATGGAACCGTGCGGCAGCGGTTTCTGCATAAAAAACGATGACGGAACAACAACACTGTATGATGAAAACGGCAGCAGTGTTCTTCAGCTGAAAGGCAGCGTATCGGCAGGGAACGGAATGATCGTGCAGTCTGACGGAAACGTTTATAACGTATACGACGAAACCGGAAAGCAGACCTGGTCGCAGAAGGATGCGCTGTACTGTTTTGACAGCGAAAGCGGCTATCTGATATCCGACGGAGGTTCCGGAAGTACTGTCCTGGACAGAAACGGAAAAGAAGCCGTGCCGGGTACCTTCAAAAATTATATGTCTGTAAAATCAGAAAAGGACGGAGTGCTGCTTGTCGAGAAAGACGGTAAGGAAACCCTGATCAAAGCAGACGGCACCGTGATCGCAGCCGCGAAAGACGCGGACGGATACTTCAGTGAGGTCGAAAACGGTATTTATTCCGACAATGGCACGCAGGATTCATCCGGCAATATGGTTTATACGCTGGTAGGACCGGACGGGATCCTCTGCAAAGGGGAACGTTACGGCACATCGAACATAGACATCATAGACGGGACAAAAGCATTTGTGTTTGATGACGGTGACTATACACTGAAGCTGGAAAAGGAAGACCCGAAAGTGCTGGGTAGCACACTGATCGCCGCCCAGGCTGCCGATACAGGATTTTACGGCGTGTTTGACCTTTATTCCGGGAAACAGATCATACCCTATGACTATGAGAAAATACTGGCGATCAACCGGTATATATATGCCTACAGGCAGAATGTCTGGACAGTCTTCAAGCTAAGCGGACCGGTTCAGCAGAAATAAGGAAAGAGGGGAGAATCATGTACTGTCCATATTGCGGGGCGGAAATTTCTGACGATGCCGGATTCTGCGTGAAATGCGGGAGGCCTGTAATCCGTCCGGATGCCGGTATGCCCCAGTACCGGAAAGCGCCTGCAAAAGGCAAAAAAACATGGATCATTGCCGTATCTGTTCTGGCAGTGATCCTGGCTGCGGGCATTTTCTTTTTATTCCGGGCTCATAACAAAAGCGATTATCTGCCTTACAACAAAATCCTGACGGACCGGCAGGCGGATGAATTTGCCCTGTATGACGTGGATCAGGACGGGTCACTTGAACTGATCACGCATGTGACAAGAGAAGAGAAAAACGGGGCACCGGGGATATGGTATAATTATATCTCCATATATGATATTCAGAACGGTTCTGTCATTCGAACACTGGATGAGACGGGCGGCAGGAGTGTAGCCGTCCTGAACGGCAAGCCGTATCTCGGCGTGTTTGACAGGATCATGGAGAATCCCGTATGGACACTGTATGACTGCAGCGGGGATATCCGGGAAATATATGCATATGCATCGGAGGCGGATGAAGGAGACAATATCAGCGAGCCCGGGGCAAGGGAAGTGCTGGAAAATATCATTAAGAGCGGGAATAAGCTGGTCTTTGTAAAAAACAATTCCGACAGCAGGGCAAAATACATCGGGAAAGGGATACCGACAGGCAGCAAAGGGATTGCCGAAAGGGATAAGGTACTGAAATCATTCCACGGATCCGGAAACACAGGGTGGTAAAAGGAGAAAATGCCCGCGGGAAAAACATAAAGGAGGCCGGATATGAAAACGAAAGATGAATACAGGAAAACAGCAGCCTCACAGCATGCACCGGAAGAAGACCGTAATATTCCGCCGGAGAAAAAAGGCGGACTTCTGGAAAACCGCGCATTCCTCCGCTTTGTGGCCGCAGCGGCGTGTCTTGCTTTTGTGATAACGGGTGCTTATGCCTTTAACCACAGGCCGGGACGAGTGATCTACACAAACGTCAGTGCCGTAAAAAATACGGAGGCACCGGAAAATTCCGCGGTTACCGGGAAAAATGAAAGCAATGCGGAAAATCAGGCGAACGGTCTGAATCATATCACGGTAGACAATGAAAAAGATCTTCCGCCGGGGATCCTTGCCGGGATCCCGGCAAGACAGAGCGGACGGAATGTCTATTACGGCTATGACCCGGATACCGGTATCCGTTATGCCACTTTTAAAAGCGGGGACGGATGGGAACTGCTTTACTCTGCAGAACTCGGAAAAACGAATTTCGTCAGAGAGGTCCGGTCGGCTTTGGATTAATGGGGAACAGGCAGGTCATTCTTTCAGGAGGTATGACAATGAACGGGGAAAGCTTCTGGGAAAAACTCCGCGAAGCGGAAAAATTCCGTTACGGAAACCGTAACAGTAAAATAGTGGAACCATCGGGTCCGCCGAAGGATATCATGAAGAAAATGGGAAGGAGATTCCTGATTTTTGCAGTGGTCATGTTTCTTGTCATAACGGTACTTAACTGTTATTACACGCTTGGCGTAAATGAGGTCGGCGTATTGACGACTCTGGGTACCCCGGAAAGCGTGACCACGCCCGGCATCCATATGAAATGGCCCTATGTGCAGCGGATCAACAAAATGTCCAAGGAAATCCGGGGAATGGAGATCGGATATGATACTACCACTGCCGGTCAGGGAAATCCGGACAGCGTCCGTGCAGACTCGGAAATGATCACGAAGGATTTTAATTTTGTAAACGTGGATTTTTATATCGAGTACCAGATTACGGATCCCATCCGTATGTACATTAACCGCAATACGGCGGTCAATATACTGAACCTCCTGGCAAAATCCTACATCCGGGATACGGTCGGCGTGTACAATGTGGACGATGTCATCACGACCGGGCGGTCCGAAATCCAGGCGAAGGTCAAGGAAAAGCTTTCCGAAAGGCTGGAAGCAGAAGATATCGGCATAGGGATCGTCAACGTCACCATTCAGGATGCGGAACCGCCTACGGAAAATGTTCAGGCGGCGTTCAAGGCAGTGGAAGACGCAAAGCAGGGAATGGATACAAAGATCAATCAGGCCAAGCAGTATCAGTCCGAGCAGATCCCGGCAGCCAATGCCGCCGCGGACAAATCCATAAAGGATGCGGAAGCCTACAAACAGCAGCGGATCAACGAAGCGCAGGGACAGGCTTCCCGTTTCGGGGATATGTATGCGGAATATATCCGCTATCCCCTGATCACCAAAAAGAGAATGTTCTATGAAACGATGGAAGATGTACTGCCTTCGCTCAAGGTGATCATCAACCAGGGAAACGGCACGCAGACACTGCTTCCGCTGGAACCGTTCTCCGGAACGTCGGCACCGGCAGCGGCAGCCCCGACAACAGCGGCAGCCCCGACAACAGCGGCAGCTCCGACAGCGGCGGCAGCCCCGACAGCAGCGGCTGCTACGAAACCTGCCGCATCTTCGGAAGGAGGGAAGACAAAGTGAAAAAGAAAAGCACTTTAATCGTGCTGCTTGTCCTGATCGCCATTGTCGTCCTGTCCAATACCATCGTGATCACATCGGCAGACGAATATTCCGTCATTACGGAATTCGGCAGCATAAAGACAGTATACAGTGCGCCGGGACCGTCCATTAAGGTCCCGTTCGTGCAGAGTGCGACCAAGATACCGAAATACAGAATGGTTTCCGATCTGGTTCCGAGCGACGTCACGACAAAAGACAAAAAAGTCATGAACGTGGACTCGTTCGTGATCTGGGATATCCAGGATCCGGTCAAATATCTTTCGTCCTTAAGCGGCAGCAAGGACAAGGCGGAAGTCCGTCTGGGCAATGTGGTCTACAACGCCATCAAGACGGTCATGTCCGCGACCGATCAGGCGGACATCATTTCCGGAAGGGAAGGTGCGCTGGCACAGGAGATCACGGATATGATCGGGACGCAGATGGATTCCTACGGCATTCATGTCTACGCGATCGAAACGAAAAAACTGGATCTGCCGGATTCCAACAAGGAATCGGTTTATCAGCGCATGATCTCCGAACGGAACAACATTGCGGCGCAGTATACCGCAAACGGGGATTACCAGTCGTCCCTGATCCGGAACGACACGGACAAGACCGTTTCCGAAACCAAGTCGAAGGCGGCTGCCGATGCGGAAAAGATCAAGGCGGAAGGTGAGGCGCAGTATATGAGTATCCTGAGCGATGCCTATAACGATGCGGACAAGGCGGACTTCTACAATTTCGTCCGTTCGCTGGATGCACTGAAGGCGTCGCTGACCGGCTCAAACAAAACAATCATCCTTGACAAGGATTCCGAGCTTGCGAAGATTCTTTCGGGCAGTCAGTAAGACCGGGGAATAAGGGCAGACGGCAGGCTGCCGGCTTACGTTTACCTGCCGCATGGCTGATCGGCAATATAAAGATTCCCGCTGAATATCTGTCAGCGGGAATCTTTCTGTATTGTCTTATGCTGTTTTCGAACCGGCCTTACAGTTCCGGCTCAATGAGCCCGTAGCAGCCGTCTTTTCTGCGATAGACGACATTCACTTCATCCGTATCCGCATTCTGGAATACATAGAAAGTGTGGCCCAGAAGTTCCATCTGCAGGCAGGCTTCCATGGGATCCATGGGCTTTACCGCAAACTTCTTGGTGCGGACGATCTTGATGTCATCCGGTTCTTCCATTTCTTCATCCTCTTCCAGGAACAGCTGTGAGAAAGACTGGGCGGACTGCTTTTTGTCGATCAGTTTTTTCTTGTATTTGTTGATCTGTTTTTCAATATCCTCTTCCACCAGATCAATGGAAGAATACATATCGCCGCTGATCTCCTCCGCACGGATGAGTCCCAGTTTGGTGGGAATGGTTACCTCGATCTTCTGATCATCCTTGGTGACGCTCAATGCAACTTTAGCTTCCGTATCCGGTGTGAAGTATTTTTCCAGCTTGGAAAGTTTTTTGGTTACCCTTTCTTTTAATCCATCGGTGACTTTTATATTTCTTCCCGTAATTGTAAATCTCATTTCGTCATCAGCTCCTTTTTCCCGGCTCCCGGAGGAACCGTTATTATTGGATATATAAATTATAGCATAAAAAGCGTCTGAAAACAGTTCGTTGTTTTGCAGATAATGTGAACAATTCAGTACATAATTCAGAAGGTTTGTTAAGTTTTTGTAAACAAAATCCGTTAAAGTTGCGGTAAACGGGCACGGGTGTTACAATGAAGCAGTTACTTGGAAGCCTGAAAATACGGGGTTTCCCGCGGGAAACCCGTTTGCCCTGAAAGGGTATGGGAGTATACGTAAAATGAGTGTATTTACAAAAATGTTCGGAACGCACAGCGAGCGGGAAGTTAAGATGCTCGAACCTACGGTCAAAAAAATCGAAGCCCTGCGCCCTGAGATGGTCAAGATGAGCGACGAGGAACTGAAAGGCCAGACACCGAAATTCAAGGAACGTCTTGCCAACGGGGAAACGCTGGATGATATTCTTCCCGAGGCATATGCAACCGTCCGGGAAGCGGCAAGAAGAGTCCTGAACATGGAACATTATCCGGTACAGCTACTGGGCGGGATCGTCCTGTATCAGGGACGTATCGCGGAAATGAAAACCGGTGAAGGAAAAACGCTGGTCAGTACCTGCCCGGCATACCTGAATGCACTTGCCGGAAAAGGCGTGGAGATCGTTACAGTCAACGATTACCTGGCAAAACGTGACTCGGAATGGATGGGGGCCGTACATGAATTTCTGGGTCTGAGGGTCGGCGTCGTTTTGAATCAGATGACGACGGAAGAAAGAAAAGCCGCCTACCAGTGCGACATCACCTATGTGACAAACAACGAACTCGGTTTCGATTACCTGAGAGACAACATGGCAATCTACCGGGAGCAGCAGGTCCTCCGTGAACTGGACTACTGCATTATTGATGAAGTCGACTCCGTCCTGATCGATGAAGCGAGAACGCCTCTGATCATTTCCGGCCAGTCGGGGAAATCCACCAAGCTTTACGAAGTCTGCGACGTACTGGCGCATCAGCTGAGACGCGGCGAAGCCAGCGGCGATTTCACAAAGATGAATGCCATCATGGGCGAGGATATTGTCGAAACGGGAGACTATATCGTCGAGGAAAAGGAAAAGTCGGTTCATCTGACAGCAGACGGCGTCCAGAAGGTGGAACAGTATTTTCATCTGAACAACCTGGCGGACCCGGAGAACCTTGAAATTCAGCACTGCATCGTCCTGGCGTTAAGAGCGAAGGAGATCATGCAGAAGGACAAGGACTATATCGTAAAGGATGACCAGGTCCTGATCGTCGATGAATTCACCGGACGTGTTCTGCCGGGAAGACGTTTTTCCGACGGACTGCATCAGGCGATCGAAGCCAAGGAACATGTTCATGTAAAGCGGGAAAGCAAAACGCTTGCCACGATCACGTTCCAGAACTTCTTCAACAAGTACAGGAAGAAAGCCGGCATGACCGGTACCGCACTGACGGAGGAAAAGGAATTCCGGAATACCTATTCCATGGATGTCATTTCCATTCCCACGAACATGCCCATGATCCGTGCGGATCACGAGGATGCGGTATATAAGACCAAGAGAGAAAAATTCAATGCCGTCGTGAAGGACATCCGCGAAACCCATGCCAAGGGGCAGCCTGTCCTGATCGGCACCATTACGATCGAAACTTCCGAAATGCTTTCCAACATGTTAAAGCACGAAGGCATTCCGCATACGGTGCTGAATGCAAAGTTCCACGAGAAGGAAGCGGAGATCGTTGCGGGAGCAGGTATTCACGGCGCCGTGACAATAGCAACGAACATGGCAGGCCGTGGTACCGATATCAAGCTGGATGACGAATCCAGGGCGCTGGGCGGCTTGAAGATCATCGGAACGGAACGCCACGAGGCAAGACGTATAGACAATCAGCTGAGAGGCCGTTCCGGAAGACAGGGAGACCCGGGAGAATCCCGTTTCTATATTTCACTGGAAGACGATCTGATGCGTCTGTTCGGATCGGAAAGGCTGATCAAGATCTTCGAAGCACTCGGTGTGCCGGAAGGGGAGCAGATCGAACACCCCATGCTGACCAAGGCTATCGAGAAAGCACAGATCAAGATTGAAACCAACAACTACGGCATCCGTGAAAACCTCTTAAAGTACGATGAGGTCAACAACGAGCAGCGTGAAGTCATCTATTCCGAAAGAAATAAAGTGCTGAACGGCGACAACATGCGTGAGACGATCATGAAGATGATCAATGACGTGGTGGAGAACGCCGTGGACCGGACCATTGCGGAAGACGCAAAGAGCAGCGAATGGGATATTGACGAGCTGAACAATGTCCTGATCCCGACTATCCCGATCGAGCATGTGGACAGAACGTCCGAAATGGCGGATATGAAGAAAAACGAGCTGACCCATAAGCTCAAGGAAGCCGCCATCAAGCTGTATGAAACAAAGGAAGCGGAATTCCCCGCGGGAGACCAGATCCGTGAACTGGAACGTGTCATCCTCTTAAAGGTCATCGATCAGAAGTGGATGAACCATATCGACGACATGGAACAGCTCCGCCAGGGAATAGGACTTCAGGCATACGGCCAGAGGGATCCTCTGGTAGAATACAAGATGGATGCCTATGATATGTTCGAGGAAATGACAAAGGCCATTACGGAAGAGACCATCAGGATCCTGTATCATATCAAAGTCGAGCAGAAAGTGGAAAGGGAGCCGGCCGCCAAGGCCACGGGGACAAACCGTGACGATACCAGTGCCAGGGTGCCTGTCCGCAAGACCGTACGCAAGATATATCCGAATGACCCCTGTCCCTGCGGAAGCGGCAAGAAGTACAAACAGTGCTGCGGCCGCAAGCTTTATTCCAATCAGGTGTAGCAGAAACAGGCAACAGAAACAGATAACAGCAGCAGAAACAAAAAAATATGATTATAAAGGTGGTGACAGTTGTGGTCGAATTAGACAATATGAAACAGACATTAGCTACGTATCAGAAACCATTACTGGAAGTGAGGGATTCACTTTGACCTCGACAATAAGGAAAGACGAATTGCCGAGCTTGATAAAATGATGGAGGAGACGGACTTCTGGAATAATCCGGAAGAGTCTACCAAGATCGTCAAGGAAAACAAGAACCTGAAAGACACGGTTGCGGATTATAAAAAACTTGCTTCCCAGTACGAGGATATCGGTGTCATGATCGAAATGGGGAACGAGGAAAACGATCCGTCGGTCGTGCCTGAAGTGCAGCAGATGCTTGCCGATTTCGTTGAGAAACTGGAACTGATGAAGGCGGATACGCTCTTAACCGGCGAATATGATGCATCCGGTGCCATTCTGAAACTGAATGCCGGTGCCGGCGGAACGGAATCCTGCGACTGGTGCTCCATGCTGTACCGCATGTATACGAGGTGGGCGGAACGCCACGGCTACAAGGTGGATGTTCTGGACATACTGGACGGAGACGAAGCGGGAATCAAGAACGTGACCGTGCAGATCAGCGGGGACAACGCATACGGATACTTAAGAAGCGAACACGGCGTACACCGGCTTGTGCGGATATCACCGTTCAATTCGGCGGGAAAGAGGGAGACTTCCTTCGTTTCGTGCGACATCATGCCGGACATTGAAGAAGATCTGGACGTGGATATCAGTCCGGACGATATCCGGGTGGATACCTACCGTTCCAGCGGCGCAGGCGGACAGCATATCAACAAGACTTCTTCCGCCATCCGCATAACGCATCTCCCGACCGGGATCGTGGTGACGTGCCAGAATGAGCGGAGCCAGTTCCAGAACAAAGACAAGGCCATGCAGATGCTGAAGGAAAAGCTTTATTTTCTGAGGAAGGAAGAGGAAGCACAGAAGAAGGAAGGGATCCGCGGCGAGGTCAGAGAGATCGCGTGGGGTTCCCAGATCCGCTCCTATGTTCTTCAGCCGTATACGATGGTCAAGGATAACCGGACCGGATATCAGACGGGAAATGTGGATGCGGTCCTGGACGGAGACCTGGATAATTTCATTACGGCTTACCTTACCTGGCAGAGCCTTGGATGCCCGAACAGAAAAGGACAGGACGCAAACGACAACTGAAAATGTTAAAAATGTTCCTCCTGCGGTACATGTGAAAACCTGCCGCGGGAGGATTTTTTATACACGGAAAAGAAAGGCGGCAGGTCAGTTTTACGTGAAGCCGGAGGTTGTATTCCGTGAGAAACCGCGTTATGATTATAAAAAGCAATACCGGGGAGTGGTATGAAATTTTTAAACAAACCAAGGAGGAGCAATATGAAAAAAATCATTACGGTTTTGACGGCAGCTTCCATGATATTTGCGTTAACGGCATGCGGCGGTTCCGGAACATCCGCAACCACGGCAGCAGCGGCAGCAGCGGCGGGAACAACGGCAGCGGCGGCAGCGCCTGCGGCTACAAAAGCAGCAGCAGCGGCAACCACGGCAGCAGCGGCGACAACCGCGACAACCGCAGCGGCAAAGTCCGGAAGCGGCAAAGTCTACAATGTGGTTAGTCTTGTGAACGGAAACCTCGGCGACAAATCGTTCTTTGATTCGGCGGAAGCGGGACTTAAGAAACTGCAGGATGACGGCCGCATCAAATACAAAACCATTGAAATGGGCGGAACGGATGCCGATCAGCCGAAGTGGCAGGAAACGCTTAACGAAGTGGCGGATTCCGGTGAATACGATCTGATCATCTGCGGGACCTATCAGATGCCGGATTATCTGAAGGAAACGGCTACCAAGTACCCGGATCAGAAATTCCTGATCTATGATGACACGACCAATGTCGGCGCCAACAGCAATGTCGTCAATATCTCCTATCGTCAGAACGATACCGGTTATCTCTGCGGTGTCCTTGCGGCCGGAATGACTGCGGCACAGGGTGTGGACAGAGTCAACACGGACAAGAACGTGGGATTTGTAGGCGGTGTGGACAGCCCGGTCATCAACGATTTCCTTTACGGATTCCTGACCGGCGCCAAGGATACGGACTCGGATGTCAAAGTGGATACCCGTTACGTGAACAGCTATGTGGATACGGCAACGGCAAAAGAAATGGCTCTTTCCATGATCAACGACAATAAGGTAGACGTGATCTGGGGTGTTGCAGGCCTTTCCGGAAACGGTGCTGCGGAAGCGGCTGCGGAATCCGGGAAATCCTGGTTTATCGGCGTCGACTCCGATCAGGAGCAGACACTGCCGGCGGAACAGTCCGCGATCACGCTTACTTCCGGACTTAAGAATGTCGGAAATTCCATCATCTGGATATTTGATCAGTGGGATGCGGGAAAGACCTACTGGGGCAAGGAAGTCAACCTCGGCCTGAACGAAGGCGGCGTAGGAATTGTCACCGACAAGAACTTTACCAAGGTCGTTCCGAAGGATGTTCAGGATAAGGTACTGGATGCCCAGAAGAAGATCAGTGCCGGAACGATCAAGGTTCCGAGTTCCATCGGCGATACTTCCAAAGGCTGCGAAACACTGCGTGATTCCATGCAGCCGGCAAAGAAGTGAACATGTTACCAAACAGTAGCTATCGGAGAAACAATAGCTGATCTGGAAGGAAGAGGCGGAGCAGCTTGCTCCGCCTCTTCTAAATTCTTGTGACCGGGAGATCATGTGTATGGAAGAAAAAGACTGTGTCGCCCTGATGAAGGGTATTACAAAGGTTTATCCGAACGGGATTGCCGCAAACCGAGATGTGGATTTTTCAGTCAGAAAGGGTGAAATCCATGCACTGATCGGAGAAAACGGTGCCGGAAAATCCACGCTGATGAAAATCCTGTTCGGCCTGGAGCAGCCTACCGAAGGAGACATCATCATCAACGGGGAAAAGGTTGTCCTTTCGTCCCCCAATGTTGCGATCGCACACGGGATCGGAATGGTCCATCAGCATTTCATGCTGGTGCCGAGTCTTTCGGTAGCCGAAAATGTTGTTCTGGGCATGACACCGAGAAAGGGCCTTCTGATCGACTATAAGGAAGCGGTCAGGATAACGGAAGAAAATGCAAAGAAATATGATTTTGATATCGATCCGAATTTAAAGGTCGTGGATATCCCGGTCGGAATGAAACAGAAGGTTGAAATTCTGAAGGCACTGGTCAGAGGCGCCAGGATCCTGATCCTGGATGAACCGACCGCCGTGCTTACGACACAGGAAACGACCGAACTTTTCAGACAGCTGATCGGGCTCAAGAACCAGGGCTACACGATCATCTTCATTTCGCACAAACTGAACGAAGTCAAGGAGATCACGGACCGTCTTACCATCATGCGCGCGGGCAAATCCGTGGGTGTGTACGAAACGGCCGGGATTACAGAAACGGAAATATCGAAACTGATGGTCGGGCGTGATGTCGTGCTGAAGGTGGAAAAGGAAAAAGCGAAGCCGACGGATACTGTCCTTAAGGTAAAAGACCTGGAATATACGAACGAATGGAACAAGAAGATGCTGGACAAAGTTTCATTCTCGGTCCGCAAGGGAGAAATCCTCGGCGTTGCCGGTGTGGAAGGAAACGGACAGTCGGAGCTTGTGGACATGCTGTTCAACCTGAATGTTCCGGATGCCGGAACGGCACAGGTGAACGGGGAGAATATCCTGGGCGTGCCGCAGAAGAAGATCAGGAACATGGGTGTATCCCTGATACCGGAAGACCGCATGACTTACGGAATTGCAGGCGCGGCAACCATAGAGGAGAACATGATCTCCGACCGCGTGGATCAGAAGAAATTCAACAGGGGAATCCTCTTTGACATGGATGCCCTGAAAAAGGAAAGCGACGGACTTATCCGTCAGTACCAGGTCCTGTGCAAATCCGACCAGCAGCAGGTACGCATGCTTTCCGGAGGAAATATCCAGAAAGTTGTCGTTGCCAGGGAATTTTCCAGCAATCCGCAGCTGATCATAGCGGACCAGCCCACAAGAGGAATAGATGTGGGAGCCACGGAATTCATCCATAAGAAACTGGTCGAACTTTCGCGGCACGGTACGGCGGTTCTGCTGGTTTCCGCCGACCTGAACGAAGTCATGGAACTTTCGGACAGCCTGATAATTTTCTATAACGGAAAGATCGTTGCCTATTTTGAAGACACCTCCACCCTGAACGATGAACTGATGGGTGAATATATGCTGGGCATAAAGCATCAGAGCCCGGAGGAGATCGGGAGGGTCTGCCATGAATGACAGAAGGATGATGTGGTTCAATTTTGTCAGGGGTCTTTGCGCAATCCTGATTTCACTGTTTGTCGGAATGGTTTTCATTTTTCTCTGTTTTCTTTTCAACGGCGCAACAAAGGGAAATGCCGGATCCAGCATAGTCGCTACTTTCGGTGCTATGCGTTATATGCTCATAAGGCCGCTTTTCAAGGCTAACGGCGCATTCAACTCCATGAACATGCTGCAGGTCCTGGCGGCCATGATCCCTACGATCTTTACCGGTCTTGCCACATGCGTCATGTTCTCCGCAAACCAGTTTAACCTGGCAGGAGAGGGAAGCGTCATGGTAGGCGGTTTCGTGGCGGCGCTCTGCGGGATTTACTGGGCAATTCCGGCCGGGATCCATCCGGTCGTCTGCGTCCTGGTGGCGGCGGTTGTCTGCGGCCTGATCATGCTCATCCCGGCGCTTCTCAAGGTAAAGCTGGGGGCAAGCGAAATGGTCACTTCGCTTATGCTGAACTATGTCATGCAGTATGTGGTCCTGCATTTCCTGAACTATCAGTTTGCGGACCGCACCAAGGGCTCCACACAGACTGCCGCTGTCAGGGAAACAGCGAACATTGCAGAGATCATCCCGAACGGTTCCAAGCTTACCTGGGGATTCGTGGTCGCGCTGATCTTCGTGGTTTTAACGGCACTGTTCATGTACAGGACCAGATGGGGCTATACCATCCGCATGATCGGCATCAACCAGAGTTTTGCAAAGTATTCGGGAATGAAGGTCGGCAGTGTCATAATTCTTTCGCAGGTAATTGGCGGCGTCTTAAGCGGAATGGGAGGCGGCATAGAAGTCCTGGGACGCTATCAGACCTTTCTCTGGAAGGAACTGCCCGGCTACGGATGGACCGGAATAACGCTGGCCATTCTGGCGGACAACAATCCTGCCTTTATTCCGTTCGCGGCATTCTTCATTGCCTATCTGGACAAGGGATGCCAGCTGATGGCGACTTACTGCGACGTACCGGTGGAAATGATCGACGTCATTCAGGCGGCAATTTTCCTCTTCTTCGCTGCGAGACAGTTCATGTCGAAGTTCCGTCAGAAAGTGGTTGTCAGCAATACCAAGGCCGACCTGGCAAAACAGGAAATCCCGGCAGAAGGGAAGGCGATATAAATGGGCCAGCTGTTCGGAATGATCTTCAAGGAAGACTTTCTTTTTTCCGTGATCCGTATTACGGCGCCGCTTCTTTTCGCCGCACTGGGATCCGTGATAGCGGAACGTTCCGGTGAAAGCAATATCGGTCTGGAGGGAATGATGAGCATTTCCGCACTGATCGGCACACTGGTAAGCTACTGGTCGCAGAGCTGGTTCGTGGGCGTACTGGCTGCCATTCTGGCCGGAGCACTTCTCGGACTTATGATGGGATTTTTCCATCTGAAGCTGAAAACGGATATCATCCTCTGCGGCATTGCGGTCAATATGCTGGGCGGCGGAGGCACCATCCTCATGCTCTATATGTTTACGGGAATGAGAGGAAACACGGGCTCGCTCGTAAGCCCCAACATTCTTATTCCGACCATCCGTATCCCGTTGATTGACAGTATTCCGGTGCTGAGAGTTCTTTCGGGGCATTCGGTGCTGACGTATCTGGCTTTTGTCTTTGTGTTCCTTACCTTTGTGTTCCTGTATAAGACGGCAACAGGGCTTAACATCCGTGCCGTGGGCGAAAATGCCGATGCCGCTTCCAGTGTAGGCGTTTCCGTGAACCGCATCAAATATACGGCACTCTGCATTTCCGGCGGGCTTGCCGGCATGGGCGGCGCTTTCATGTCCATGTACTATTCGCAGGGATGGAATTCGGGAATGATCTCCGGACGCGGATTTATTGCCCTGGCTGCGGAGGCCATGGGAAGAGGAGAGCCTGTCGGTGCCATGTGGTCGTCCCTTCTGTTCGGTTTTGCGGATGCCATCAAGAACAAGGCAACCGGTCTGCCGGGCGTTTCCAGCTATCTGATCTCCACGGTTCCCTATCTGGTGACGATAGCCGGTCTGGTCATTTATGCCATCAGTACCATGAAGAGGGCAAAAAGACATGCGGTGCCGAAAACGGAGGAAAGCTGAATGAAAGATAACAGGATACCGGTTCTTCTGGATGGGGACCCGGGACATGACGATGCGATAGCCTGGACGCTTGCCAACGCAAGACCTGAACTTGATATCAGGGCAGTGACTTCCGTCTGCGGGAATCAGACCATACAGAACACGACCTATAATGCGCAGCGCATCATGACGCTGATCGGATGTCATGCGCCGCTGGCGGCCGGCAGGGTGAAACCTCTGATTGCTGATTCCATCATTTCCACGGCGGTACACGGAAAGACCGGTCTGGACGGGCCGGTGCTGCCGGAGCCTGCTTTTGAACCTGTGAAAATGGATGCGGTCTCGCTGATGGAAAAGACCATCCGGGAGAGCAGGAAGCCGGTCACGATCGTGGCAACAGGACCGCTGACCAATGTGGCGGCGCTTTTTATCCTGTATCCGGAACTGAAAAAAAACATTGCGCATATTTCGCTGATGGGCGGCGGGCTTGCCTACGGTAACTGGACGCCTGCGGCGGAATTCAATATTCTGGTGGATCCGGAAGCCGCGGATGTTGTTTTTAAGAGCGGCATACCGATTACCATGGCAGGACTGGACGTGACGGAAAAAGCGCTGGTCTATCCGGAAGATTTCAACAGGATCCGCGCCGTGGGGAACCCGGTCGCTTCCGTTGTGGCCGACTGGCTGGAATTTTTCTACGGCTTTCACAGAAAAATGGGTTATCCGGGCGCACCCGTGCATGATGCGGTCGCGGTTGCGGCACTGGTAGCGCCGGAGATCATGGAGATGCACGATTATCATGTGGAGATTGAAACGACAGGAACTTACTGCCGCGGCATGACGGTCTGTGACCGTTACAATTCTCTGAAAAGAAAAGCAAATGTAAAGGCGATCATGAACATAGACAGAAGAAAGTTTGTCGATCTTCTGGTGCAGGCCGCCATGCATTACGGGGAGGTGAAACAATGAAGCGCATTCCGGTTCTGATCGATACGGACGCGGGCGTGGATGATGCGGTTGCTCTTCTTGCCGCATTGAAACTTCCTGAGATGGATGTAAAGGCCGTGACCAGTGTGGCGGGAAACGTAGACGTGGAAAACACGACGAGAAACGCGCTTACCGTTCTGGAAATGGCTGGAAGAGAGGATATTCCCCTTTACAGGGGAGCATCCGGGCCCATTCTCCGTGACCGCATTTCCGCGGAAGAAATTCACGGGAAGAACGGTTTCAACGATATGCAGTTTGATGTGCCGGTAAAGAAACCGGAAGACAGACCGGCTTTCGATGCGATTTATGATATAGCGGAGGAAGCAGGCGGAGAACTGACGGTCATTCTGCTCGGCCCCATGACCAATCTGGCGCTTGCTCTTGCAAAGTACAAAAAACTGCCGGGGCTTTTAAAACGGATTGTTTTCATGGGCGGTGCCGCAAGCTACGGAAATGCGACGCCGGCGGCGGAATTCAATGTTTTTGCGGATCCCGAGGCTGCGGATATGGTTATGACATGTGGTACGCCGTTTGTCATGTGCGGGCTGGACGTCACCATGAAGGCCTATTTTCTGCCGGAAGAAATGGAGGCGCTTGGCGCATCCGGACGTCCTGTCGCGAAATTTGTCCGCGATGTCACGAAGGGTGTGATGAAATTTTCGCTTGCCGACGGGCTCCCCGGCATGTGCATGCATGACCCGCTTGCTGTTCTTTATGCGGCGGACGACAGTATGTTCAAATCGGATTCCGCCTGGGTGAGAGTGGAAACAAAGGGGAAGATCACATACGGAAAAACCGTAACGGATGTTTTCAGCGACAAACAGATGTCGCCGCAGAATGCAACGGTCGTTCTGGACGTGGACCGGGAAGCTTTCCGCGACAGACTTACGGAGCTGATCACATCTTATTGAAGCGGGAAATAAAAAACAACGGGAGTCTATCTCCCGTTGTTTTAGAAAGAAGCAAGAAGCAGAAAAGGATTCAGAGTTTTTCTTCCATGATCCGGCACGCTTCCAGTGCCGTCAGGATTTCATTTGTTTCCCCGCGCATGGTAAGGCTTTCTCCGTCTGCGTAATTTCCTATGCTGCTGCCGGTGTCGTTTCCGGCGCGGACCACGTTATTTAAGACGGATGCGGTCCGTACGCCGCGCAGACGCCCTATGGTAAAAAGAGCGGCGGTTTCCATGTCACAGCCCAGAACATTGCGTGCGGCCCAGAAGGCGGAAATTTCGGCTTCATCGTCCCGGTAGAAGCTGTCGTGGCTCCTTACGAGCCCGACATGATACGGACAGGAAAGTTTTCCGGCGGATGTTATGAGCGCGGAAAGAAAATCAAAATCGGGAACAGCGGGGTACTGTTCCTCCACATAGGATCTGCTGGTGCCGTCATCGCGCACGGCACCGCATGCCAGGATCAGATCCCCGAGCCCTATTCCGGGCTGAAGCGCTCCGCAGCTTCCTATCCGGACCATTGCCTTAACGCCGATATTGTGAAGTTCTTCAACGGCAATCCCGGCGGAAGCGCCGCCTATTCCCGTGGACAGGGCAAGGATTTTAGTTCCCCTGTATTCGCCGGAAAGACTTCGGAATTCGCGGTTGTACGCCAGTTCCTTCACATCGGTAAGATGAACGAGGATGCGGTCGAGACGGGCGGGATCCCCCGGCAGGATGGCGCATTTTATTCCGAGCGAAGAGGAAAGACAGATATGCGGCTGTTTCTCTGACATTTTCATCACCTCCGGATAAGTTTTCACTGATATCATTATAATGCAAAAGACAGGGAAAGGAACCAGAAAGAGAAGAATGAACGGAAAAACCATGAAAGCGGTTGTTTACAGAGATAAAGAAAAATTTGAGCTGACGGACCGTCCCGTACCGGTGATCAGGGAACCTGGGGATTCCGTCGTGAAGGTCATGCTTTCCTCCATCTGTTCCAGTGACTGGCATATAATCCACGGACTTGTTCCGCGTGCAGTAAAGAACATTATCCTGGGACATGAATTTGTGGGCGAAGTCCTGGAAACGGGAAACGGCGTGAAAAAATTTAAGGCCGGAGACAGAGTCGCCGTGAACTGCGAAACATTCTGCGGAGAATGCTTTTACTGCCGGCAAGGCTATGTCAATAACTGCGAAAAAGGCGGATGGGAACTCGGCTGCCGGATAGACGGCTGCCAGGCGGAATATGTCCGCGTGCCTCTTTCCGATACGGGCATGACAAAAATCCCGGACGACGTAAGCTATGAGGCTGCCCTGTTCGTGGGGGATATCCTTTCCACCGGCTACTGGTCGGCGGCAGAGTCAGAAATAGAACCGGGCATGACGGTCGCGGTGATCGGATCCGGCCCTGCCGGCATGTGCGCCATGGAATGCTGCCGGCTTTATCATCCCGCAAGGATTGTTGCCGTGGATATCAGCGAATACCGGCTGGAAGTCGCGAAAAGGAACGGGCTCTGCGATATTACCGTGAATTCTGCGAAGGAAGACCCCGTAAAGGTGCTGCGTTCCCTTACCGAAGGGAGAGGCGCAGACCGCGTCATAGAAGCGGCAGGGGGTAAAAACACTTTTGAAATGGCATGGAAAACGGCAAGACCGAATGCCGTCATCATGATCGCGGCCATGTATCCGGAAGCACAGATCCTACCGCTTCCCGATATGTACGGAAAAAATCTCATTTTTAAGACCGGCGGGGTGGACGCTTCCTCCTGTGCCGAAATCCTGAACCTGATCCACGAAAAAAAGCTGGACACGGGATTTCTGATCACGCACCGCGCACCGTTAAATGATATCCTGAAAGGATATGACATATTCGGCGGACAGAAAGACGGCTGCATCAAATGGGCTGTCACTCCGTACGAACGCTGAGAAAGGGAAACCATGGCAGAGGGATTTGCAAAGAAAGTACTGGATGTGGAGAAGGAGATGATCTCCTGGCGGCGGCATCTGCATGAATATCCCGAACTTTCGTTCCGGGAATTCAGGACAACGGAATTCATAGAAACGAAGCTGAAAGAATTCGGCGGGTATACAATCACGCGCCCGTGCCGGACAGGAGTGGTTGCTTCCGTAAAGGGGACAAAGCCCGGGAAAAAGCATTCCGTGGGGATCCGGGCGGATATCGACGCGCTCCCCATCCGGGAGGAAACAGGCCTTCCCTATGCGTCCAGGACGGAAGGAGTCATGCATGCCTGCGGGCACGACGGTCATACGGCCATTCTTCTTGCCGTTGCAAAAATACTGGCGGGATCCCGGGAATCATTCTGCGGAGAAGTGAGGCTGCTTTTTCAGGAGGCGGAGGAACTTCCGCCCGGCGGCGCCGCGGACCTTAAGAAAGCAGGAGCGGACAAAGGACTGGATGCCATGTTGGGCCTGCATCTTTCTTCCGCATTTGACACTGCGGTATTCGGCATCCGGAGCGGCATCCTGACCGCAGCCGTGGATCGCTTTGACATTGAGGTCTGCGGAAAGGGAGGGCACTGCGCTTACCCGGAACTGTGCGCGGACCCGGTCGTTACGGCGGCGGAGATCATCACAGGGATCCAGACAGTCGTGTCGCGGAATATCCGCGCGACGGATCCGGCCGTGATCTCGGTCTGCGAGGTGCGCGGAGGAACGGCATATAACATCATACCCGATACGGTAAGCCTTACGGCATCCGTCCGCACCTTCGGCGAAAAGACAAGAGCACTGGTGGAAAAAGAAGTAAAAAGGAAAGCAAAGGAAACGGCAAAAGCAAACGGATGCACCGCGAAGGTAAAATGGGAGGCGGGATATCCTTCCGTCGTGAACGACGAAGCAATGACGGAAACGGCACGGAAGGTGATCGGAGTGCGGTTCGGGGAAAAGCATGAACTGAAGATAGACCCCATCATGCCGGGCGAGGATTTCTCCTACTTTACCGACGACAAGCCGGGATTCTTTGCGGAACTCGGGACCCGGAACATTAAAAAGCATACGGACATGCCGCATCATAATTCCTGCTACCGCATGGACGAAACGGCATTGAAATTCGGCGTACAGTACTTTACGGATATGGTTTACACGCTGCTTGACGGTACGGGGAAAAACATGCCGGCAGACCGGTGATTTGGCACTTGCCGCCATGTTTCCTTGCATTTTGTCAGGAAGCATGTTAATATCTTCCGAGTGAGGACATTTGTATCCGGAGGACGAACATATGGAGGATGAAAACAAATACTATGTGGTCCGGAAGAAAGCGGTTCCGGATGTGCTGCTGAAAGTCGTGGAAGCAAAAAAGCTCCTGGATTCCAGCAAGAAAATGACAGTCAGGGAAGCGACCGACAGAGCCGGGATCAGCAGGAGTTCTTTTTATAAGTATCAGGACGACATTTTTCCGTTCAGCGAGGGAGGCAGGGGAAAGACCATTACGCTTTCCATAAGCATGCTGAACGAACCGGGACTTTTATCCGATCTTCTGAAGGTTGTGGCATTCTATCATGTCAATATTCTGACCATTCACCAGTCCATTCCCGTAAACGGCGTGGCATCGATCTCCCTTTCCGTGGAAGTATTAAAGGAAACGGGGAACCTGTCGAAGCTGGTCGAGGAAATGGAATCTCTGAAGGGCGTCACGGATGTAAAAATATTAGCAAGGGAGTAGGAAAATGATTAAAGCGGCAGTTATGGGTTATGGCACGATCGGTTCCGGCGTACTGGAAGTCGTGACGGAAAATCAGGACGTACTGAAAAAAGCGGTCGGGGACGATGTGGAAATCTGCAAAATTCTGGACCTGCGTTCTTTTCCGGGAACACCGGCGGAAAAACTTCTGGTCCATGATTTTAAGGAAATTCTGGAAGATGACGAGATCAGCATCGTCATAGAAACTATGGGCGGAACCAATCCCGCCTATCAGTTTGTAAAGGCATGCCTGGAAAAGGGAAAGCATGTGATCACGAGCAACAAGGCTCTGGTCGCGGCGAACGGAACGGAGCTTCTTGAGATCGCGAGAGACCGCCATGTTAACTTTCTCTTTGAAGCCAGTGTGGGCGGCGGCATTCCGCTTTTGAGGACCATTTCGCGCGGTTATGCGGGTCAGAGGATAGAGGAGATTACCGGAATCCTGAACGGGACCACGAATTACATCCTGACCAAGATGGACGAAGAAGGCGAAACCTTCGCGGAAGCCCTGAAAGAGGCGCAGGATTGCGGTTATGCGGAAAGAAATCCGGAAGCGGACATTGAGGGAAAAGACACAGCCAGAAAAATTGCCATTCTTGCTTCCATGATGACGGACCGGGAAGTTCCTTTTGAGGATATCTACACGGAAGGGATTTCCGGAATTGACCGGACGGACTTTGATTATGCCCAGAAAATGGGAGCTTCCATTAAGCTGTTCGGATCGGCCTTTCTTCAGGACGACAGACTGTATGCCCATGTATGCCCTGTCATGATCGGAAAAACACATCCGCTGTTTTTCGTAAGCGATGTTTATAACGGCATCCTGATCAGGGGAAATATGCTCGGGGAAACCATGTTGTACGGAAGCGGCGCGGGGAAGCTTCCGACAGCCAGCGCCATTATTTCGGATATGATCGACATCATCAAACATATGGACAAGAACATTCCGTTCGGGTGGCACAAGGGCATTCTGAAGCCGGAACCCATGGAGAATACTTCCTACCGTTATTTTGTCCGCTTCTCCGGAAAAAAGCAGGAAGACATGGAACGCGCGAAAAAAGTGTTCGGAGAATCGAAGATGTTTGTTCTGGACGGCTGCGACGAGTTTGCCGTTCTGACGGGATACATGCGTGAAAAGGATTACCTTGCCGTTTCGGCCGGGATTCCCAACATCATCCGGATGATCCGTGCTAAAATGGGATGATCAGATGGATATTACCAGAGTTCTTTCGGAAGAACTGAATATAACGCCCGGTCAGGCGAATGCTGCGGTAAAGCTGATCGATGAAGGGAATACCATTCCCTTTATTTCGCGTTACCGGAAAGAAGTGACCGGTTCCCTGAACGATGAAGTGCTGCGGAACTTGAATGAAAGGCTTCAGTACCTGAGGAACCTTGAGGAAAAGAAAGCGCAGGTCCTTTCTTCCGTGGAAGAACAGGGGAAACTGACACCGGAGCTGAAAAAGAAAATCGAAAATGCGCTGACTCTGGTCGCCGTGGAGGATCTTTACAGGCCGTATCGCCCAAAACGGCGCACAAGGGCCATGATCGCGGCGGAAAAGGGTCTTGCACCTTTGGCGGAGCTTATCCTGCAACAGGAAACGGACCGTCCGCTTAACGAAACGGCGGAAAAATACCTTTCCGAAAAGGAAGGCATGGAAGTCAGGACGGCAGAGGAAGCCATTGCCGGAGCAAGGGATATCATAGCGGAGAAAATTTCCGACGATGCCGCCTACCGCGCAAGAATCCGTCAGGAGACATGGGAGGAAGGCACGGTTTCCTCTTCGGCAAAAGATGAAAACGCGAAGACCGTATTTGACAACTATTATCATTACGAAGAGCCTGTGCGGAAATGTGCCGGCCACCGCGTGCTGGCCTTGAACCGCGGGGAAAACGAAAAGGCCCTGATCGTAAAGATCAATGCGCCGGAAGATAAGATCATATCCTGGCTGGAAAGACAGATCATAACGAAAAAGAATCCCGTAACGGAACCGGTACTGAAGGAAGCCGTTCTGGACAGCTATAAGCGGCTGATCCAGCCTGCCATTGAACGGGAAATCAGGAACTCCATGACGGAAACGGCACAGGAAGGCGCCATCCGGATATTCGGAAAAAATCTGGAGCAGCTTCTCATGCAGCCGCCCATTGTGAACAGGGTCGTGCTCGGCTGGGATCCGGCGTTCCGCACCGGATGCAAGCTTGCCGTTGTGGACGGAACGGGAAAAGTCCTGGATACCACGGTGATCTTTCCCACGGCACCGCAGAACAAGGTAAAGGAAGCGGAAGAAGTACTGAAAAATCTGATCGAAAAATATCAAATATCGCTGATCTCCGTCGGAAACGGAACGGCTTCCCGGGAATCGGAAACGGTGATCGTGGATCTTCTGAAAAAGCTGAAGGAAAAGGTCCAGTATGTCATCGTGAACGAGGCGGGTGCCAGTGTCTATTCGGCAAGCAAGCTTGCCACGGAAGAATTTCCGGAATTTGACGTGGGACAGCGCAGTGCGGCGTCAATCGCCAGAAGGCTGCAGGATCCGCTTTCGGAGCTCGTGAAAATTGACCCGCAGTCTATCGGCGTGGGACAGTATCAGCATGACATGAACCAGAAGGCTTTAAATGACACGCTGAGCGGTGTCGTGGAAGACTGCGTGAACAAAGTGGGAGTTGATCTGAACACGGCTTCAGCGTCCCTTTTAGAGCATATTTCCGGGATCAGCAAGGCACTGGCAAAAAGTATTGTGTCCTACCGCGAGCAGAACGGCAGCTTTACAAACAGAAAGCAGCTCCTCAAGGTGGCAAAGCTCGGCCCCAAGGCATACGAGCAGTGCGCGGGTTTCATGAGGATCTTAAACGGAGACAATCCTCTGGATTCCACAAGCGTGCATCCGGAGAGCTATGATGCGGCAAAGGCACTTTTGAAAAGCTGCGGCTACAGTTCGGAAGATCTGAAAAAGGGCGGAATTCCCGGGATATCCGCCAGGATCACGAATGTTCCGGAAACCGCGGAAAAACTCGGGATCGGCGAGATCACGCTGAAGGACATTGCCGCGGAGCTGGAAAAACCGGCAAGGGATCCCCGTGACGAAATGCCGAGGCCGATCTTAAGGACGGATGTCCTTGATATTGCTGACCTGAAAGTGGGAATGGTCTTAAAGGGAACCGTCCGCAACGTGATCGATTTCGGAGCCTTTGTGGATATCGGCGTGCACCAGGACGGGCTGGTCCATATTTCAAACATGTCAAGCCATTATATCCGCCATCCGCTGGAAGTGGTCCATGTCGGGGATATCGTGGACGTGAAGGTGCTCAGCATCGATCCGGAAAAAAAGAGAATCGGACTGTCCATGGTGCTATGAAAGAAGATAAAATGATCCGGGAGACTTTTTCGGAAAAGGAAACAGAAGAGTTTGCCTCTTCCCTGGCAAAGGATGTTAAGCCGGGGACGGTGGTTTGTCTGGACGGAGAACTCGGAACAGGGAAAACGGCTTTTGCAAAGGGATTTGCGCTGGGACTCGGAATAACGGAACCGGTCGTAAGCCCCACGTTCACCATACTGCACGGTTATGAGGGCGGCAGGCTGCCGTTCTGGCATTTTGATGTTTACCGGATAGAAGACGCAGACGAAATGGACGAGATCGGCTATGAAGACTGCTTTTACGGCGACGGCGTAAGCCTGATCGAATGGGCTTCGCAGATCGAAGACATCATTCCGCCGGATGCGGTCAGGATCCTGATAGAAAAAGACCCCGGAAAGGGATTTGACTACCGGAAGATCACGGTGAAAAATCCCGGAGGGAAAGAGAAATCATGAAGATACTCGGAATAGAAAGTTCTTCGCTGGTCGCTTCCGTTGCCATTTTGACGGACGACGTCATTACGGCGGAATATACGGTCAATTACAAAAAGACACATTCTCAGACACTGCTTCCCATGCTGGATGAAATCGTCAGGATGACGGAAACGGACCCGGCTTCCTTTGATGCCATTGCCGTGTCCGCGGGTCCGGGATCCTTCACAGGGCTCCGGATAGGGGCCGCCACGGCAAAGGGACTTGGCCTTGCGCTCGGGAAACCCCTGATCGCGGTGCCGACTCTGGATGCGACGGCTTATCTTCTATGCGGGACACAGTCTCTGATCTGCCCCATTATGGACGCCAGGAGAAGCCAGGTCTATAACGGGCTTTATTATTTCAGGGATAAATTTGAAGTGGCAGTGCCGTCCCGTGCGCTCGGGATGGATGCCCTGATCACGGAACTGAACGGCAGGCATGAAAAGGTGGTCTTCCTGGGAGACGGCATTCCTGTTTTTCATGAAGCGATAACGACTCTGATGCAGACGGAATATTCCTTTGCACCGGCACCGAACAGCCGCCAGAGAGCATCCGGCGTTGCGGCGCTGGGTGCGGAATACTGGAAAGAGGGGAAAACGGTTTCGGCAGCGGATTTTGCCCCTGAATATCTAAGGAAAAGCCAGGCGGAACGGGAAAGAGAAAATTCCGCAGCGGCAATCCCGAAGGAAAAGGGGCAGAAATAGAAATGTGGGTAAGAGACTTTAGGCAGGAGGATATGCCTGAGCTTAAGGAGATGGAAGAAAAATGTTTTTCCGATCCCTGGTCAGAAAAAATCCTGCAGGAAACTTTTGAAAATCCGACGGATTATATTTTTGTGCTGGAAGATCAGGGAAGCCTGATCGGCTATGTCAATGTGAGAGTCGGCATCGGACAGGGCGAACTGATGAGGATTGCGGTCATACCGGAACGCCGCGGAGAAAAGCTCTCCGTGATCCTGATGAAACGGGCCATGAACTGTCTTAAAGGGCACGGGTGCAGGGAAGTGACTCTGGAAGTCAGGGCAGGAAACATTCCCGCTGTGATGCTTTATGAATCTTTCGGATTTGTCAGGGAGGGCCTTCGCAGGGGATATTATCAGAACCCGGAAGAAGATGCCGCGGTCTACTGGCAGAGAGACAAGGAGAAACAATAAATGCTGGATATCTGTTTACTTGGTACGGGCGGCATGATGCCGCTTCCTTACAGATGGCTTACTTCCCTGATGGCGCGGTGCGACGGGAGTTCTCTCCTGATCGACTGCGGTGAGGGAACACAGATCGCCCTCCGGGAAAAGGGATGGAGCCCCAAGCCGATCGATTTCATCTGTTTCACGCATTATCATGCCGACCATATCAGCGGGCTGCCCGGTCTTCTTCTGACCATGGGCAATGCCGAAAGGACGGAGCCGGTTCTCATGGTGGGGCCGAAGGGGCTGGAAAAAGTCGTGAATGCCTTAAGGGTCATTGCACCGGAACTTCCGTTCCCCATAGTATTCCTGGAACTTTCGGAAGCACGGGAACAGCATCAGCTGGGACCGTTTCTTGTGGATGCCTACAAGGTCAATCACAATGTCCTCTGCTACGGGTATGCGATTTCCATTCCGCGAACGGGAAAGTTCGATGCGGAGCGGGCAAAGGCGCAGGACATTCCGCTGAAACTGTGGAACCCGCTGCAGAAGGGAAACACCGTTACGGAAAACGGCATAACCTATACGCCCGACATGGTGCTGGGAGAAACCAGAAAAGGACTTAAAGTCACATACAGCACGGATACGAGGCCGGTTCCCGTGATTTCCGAATACGCTAAGGATGCGGACCTGATGATCTGCGAAGGGGAATACGGCGAGGACGGAACGGAAGCAAAGGCACGCGGCTACAAGCACATGACCATGTATGAGGCAGCCGGGCTGGCCAAGGAAGCATGCCCTAAGGAACTGTGGCTTACCCATTACAGTCCGTCTCTTAACCATCCGGAAGAATATATGGAAAAAGTCCGGAAAATCTTTCCTGCTGCCAAGGCGGCAAAGGACGGATGGACAAAAGAACTGGATTTTGAAGACAAAGAAAGCGAAATATGAAAGACATACTTATACTCTCAATCGAAAGTTCATGTGACGAAACATCGGCTGCCGTCGTAAAGAACGGAAGGGATGTCCTGTCCGATGTGATCTATTCCCAGATTGCGCTGCATACGCTTTACGGCGGCGTGGTCCCGGAAATCGCATCAAGAAAACATATCGAAAAGATCAACACGGTCATCATGACGGCCCTGAAGGAAGCGGACAAAACGCTCGACGATATGGATGCCATAGGCGTAACGTACGGCCCGGGGCTGGTCGGTGCGCTTCTGGTCGGGGTGTCGGAGGCAAAGGCGATCGCCTGGGCAAAGAAAAAGCCGCTGATCGGCGTGCATCATATCGAGGGGCATGTATCGGCAAACTATATCGAACACAAGGATTTAAAACCTCCCTTCATGTGCCTGATCGTTTCCGGCGGACACACGCATCTTGTCATAGTAGAGGACTACGGCAAATTCAGGATTCTCGGAAAGACCCGTGACGATGCAGCCGGAGAGGCATTCGACAAGGTGGCGCGGAGCATAGGACTCGGATATCCGGGCGGACCCAAGATCGACGCGAAGGCAAAGGAAGGAAACCCGGATGCGATCGTGTTCCCGAAGGCAAAAGTCGCGGATGCGCCCTATGACTTCAGTTTCAGCGGATTGAAAAGCGCTGTCCTGAATTACCAGAATCAGAAGAAGATGGCGGGAGAACCCGTCAATACCGCAGACCTTGCCGCGTCCTTTGAAAAAGCCGTCGTGGATGTCCTGGTGGAGCATACCGTGGCAGCCGCAAAGGAATACGGATTTAAACAGGTCGCCATGGCAGGCGGGGTTGCTTCCAATTCCGCACTGAGAGCCGGAATGAAAGAAGCCTGTGCAAAAGAAGAAATTGAACTTTTCTATCCGTCGCCGGTCCTGTGTACGGATAATGCCGCCATGATCGGCGCTGCGGCATATTATGAATTTCTGAACGGAACAAGAAGCGGATGGGACCTGAATGCCGTTCCGGGACTTAAACTGGGAGAGAGAGCATGATCGGGAAAAGCGTGGGAGTTGTTCTTGCGGGCGGACACGGAAAGCGGATGCACAGGGAAGTGGCAAAACAGTATCTGCCTGTCAACGGAAAACCGATGATCTGGTATTCGCTGGACGCATTCGAGAGAAGTCCGGTGGAATCCGTTGTCCTGGTCGTTCCGCCGGGCGATATCGAATACTGCAGAAAAGAGATTGTGGAAGCCGGCGGATTTAAGAAGGTCGGAAAGATTGTCGAGGGAGGGGAACACCGGTACGATTCCGTTTACGCCGCCCTTGTCGCGTGCAAAAACGAAAATTATGATCTCATCCTGGTCCATGACGGCGCCCGTCCTGTGGTTACCGTGGAAATCATCACGGAGGCACTGAATGCCGCGCAGGCATACGGCGGCTGCGTGATTGCGGTTCCCGTCAAGGATACCATCAAGGTCAGCGACGAAAAGGGATATGCCGTTCAGACGATTCCCAGGGAAATGCTCTGGTGCATGCAGACACCGCAGGCTTTCCGCTTTGACATTCTGAAATCATCCTATGACAAAATGATGGAAGACCCCGCAAACAGCGAAGGGATCACGGATGATGCCATGGTCGTGGAAAGGTTTTCCTCCTGCCGCGTCAAGCTGAATATGGGGGATTACAGGAACATCAAAGTGACGACGCCGGAGGACCTGGTGATCGCATCCGCCTATCTCCGGGAGGACTGATATGTTATCCGGCGGCAAAAAAGCTGTTACGTGTTCTGCTTGACAAATGGTGGACCCTCCGATAGAATAGAAAGGCACGTTTGGAGAGGTATCGAAGTGGTCATAACGAGGCGGTCTTGAAAACCGTTTGTCCGCAAGGGCGCATGGGTTCGAATCCCATCCTCTCCGGTCCGTTACTTTTACGGAAGAGGAAAGGGAACAGAAATCGCTTCGTTCATATAGCAGCTTTTCATTCAGGCACGGTACTTTTGCAGAAGTACCCAAGTGGTTGAAGGGGCTCCCCTGGAAAGGGAGTAGGCCGCTAATAACGGCGCGAGGGTTCAAATCCCTCCTTCTGCGCTTTTTTAACCCGGGGGTGTAGCTCAGCTGGGAGAGCACCTGCCTTGCAAGCAGGGGGTCAAGAGTTCGAATCTCTCCATCTCCATCGCCAGAGCACTTAGTGCGAGGCATAACAGAATAAATATTTTAAGGCCCCATGGTCAAGCGGTTAAGACATCGCCCTTTCACGGCGGTAACACCAGTCCGAATCTGGTTGGGGTCATTGCAGCAGACAAATCCGATAACGAGGACTTGGAGCTTTAGCTCAGCTGGTTAGAGCAGTCGGCTCATAACCGATCGGTCCCGGGTTCGAGTCCCCGAAGCTCCAGTTGCCGGACACAAGTTCGGCGTGTTTTCCTTCATAGCTCAGTCGGTAGAGCACGCGGCTGTTAACCGCGGTGTCGTTGGTTCGAGTCCAACTGAGGGAGTTTGGTTATGGCCTGGTGGCTCAGCTGGTTAGAGCGCCGCCCTGTCACGGCGGAAGTCGTCGGTCCGAATCCGATCCGGGTCGTTTAGGCATCCTGACAGGATGCCTCTTTATTTTTCCGTTCCGGTTTGCCGCAAACCGGAAAAGCTTTCGGAAATGCGGTCTGCCGGCGTGGCGGAATTGGCAGACGCCTAGGACTTAAAATCCTATGGGTAGCAATACCCGTGCCCGTTCGATCCGGGTCGCCGGCATGAAAAAGAGCCGCGGAAATGAAAATTTCCGCGGCTCTTTTTCTTTCCGTGGTTTGCGTCGGAGGCCGTTTTCTGTGGTATTCTGAAAGAAGGAAAATTCCCGGAGGAAAAAGAATGAAGATTGCAGTCATAACCGGTGCTTCCAGCGGGCTGGGCAGGGAATTCGTGAAGCAGATCGCCCGGAAGGAAAAAGTTGAAGCGATATGGGTTATTGCACGGAGAGAGGAACGCTTAAAAGAACTGGCCGGACAGTCGCCGGTTCCTGTCGTGCCGCTTCCTTTGGATCTGACAGACCAGAAAAGCTTCGAAAAAATCGAAAAGCGCCTTCAGGAGGAAAAACCGGATATCCGGATCCTCGTCAATGCGGCGGGATACGGGAAAATGGGGAACTACGAAGAAATACCGCCGGAAGACCAGAACAACATGATCGAACTGAACTGCCGCGCGCTCATGAACATGTCCAGGATAGCCGTTCCCTATATGAGCAGGGGAATCCGCATTCTTGAAATCTGTTCCGTTGCGGCATTCCAGCCTCTGCCGGGATTAAACATCTATGCCGCCACAAAGGCGTTTGCACAAAGCTACAGCAAGGCTCTCCGCTGGGAACTGTTCGGAAAGGGAATCCATGTCACGGCCGTATGCCCTTACTGGATCAGCGACACGGAATTTATTTCGGTCACGAGAATAAACACCGGGAATGCAAAAGCGGTAAGGCATTTTCCGCTGGCACAGCATGCAAAAGGCGTGGCCGGCGCTTCCCTCATGTGGAGCAGGCTCAACATGCCGGTCTGTACGCCGGGGATTGCCTCGTTCCTGATGCGCTTTTTTACGAAGTTCCTGCCGAATGAACTGATCACGGCATGCTGGGAACTCCTGAGGAGAGTCTGATGATAACCGTTCATCCTCTTTTGTTTGACATCGCAAAGATCGCGGAAAGCGGTCAGTGTTTCCGCCTGAACGAGACTGCGGAAAACACCTGGACGCTGGTTGCGCTGGGAAAAGTTCTCCGGATCGTAAAGAGAGAAAACGGAGATTATGATTTTTCCTGCGGCAGATCAGAATTTGATGCGGTCTGGAAACATTATTTTGATCTGGATACGGATTATGAAAATTATTATGCGAAAATTCCGGCATCGGACCGGTTCCTGACAAAAGCCGCAAGATATTCCTCCGGCATACGCATTTTAAACCAGGACCCATGGGAGATGCTGATCACATTCATCATTTCGCAGCGGAAAAGCATCCCGGCCATCCGGACAAGCGTGGAAAAGCTCTGCGAAAGGTACGGAAACAGAATCCGGTACCGGAAGGAAATATTTTATTCGTTTCCTTCTCCGGAGAAACTTGCCCGTGCGGGGACGGACGGGATCCTTGCCTGTTCGGTCGGGTACAGGGCACCTTATCTTTACCATGCTTCCCGGGCGGTTTTTTCCGGAGAACTGGATCTGAAACGGATCGGCGGGCTTGGTGACGGGGAACTGAAGGAAGTGCTCCTTTCTCTTTACGGCGTGGGGATCAAGGTGGCAAACTGCGTCATGCTGTTCGGCTATCACAGGATCAATGCTTTCCCCGTGGATGTCTGGATGGAGCGGATGATCAGCGAACATTACCGCGGTTTGTTCCCGGCGGAAAAATATGAGGGGTTTGCCGGCATCGTCCAGCAGTTCATTTTCTTTTACGGGAGAACGTATGCCGGAACCCGTAAACTTGACAAAAGAGCCGCTTTACGTTAATATAACTGATTGCAGCAGTGTGCGTGTAGCTCAGCTGGATAGAGCACCTGGCTACGGACCAGGGTGTCGCGGGTTCGAATCCTGTTACGCACGTCATACCCTCAAAACCGAAAAAAGGTCTTGAGGGTTTTGCTTTACTTACAGGTATTTCCGGAAGGAGGCAGTACGGATGAAAAAGTATGGCTGGATCATTCTTCTTCTGATCGCCGTCATCATGGTGATCATAACATTCAGGCTGTACTATCTCCCGGAACAGGAAATTGCCTTCGGGGAAAACACGCCCGAGACGCAGGCGGAGAATGCCCAGGATACATCCATGCCGGTTTTCAGCGTGGACGGTGCGGAAGTGAAGATCGGGGACACAACGGTCAGTACCCTTCTTGATGCGGGATTTTCGCTGAAGTTTACGAAAGACGGACATACCTATGACATCAGTCAGCAGGATAAGATTGCCGAGGCGAACAACCGGTATGCGGTGCAGCTCTACAAAGGAGAATCCTGCGTAGCCGATCTAAGCTATACCAACAGAACAACGGAAAAACAGACTGTCGGCGCCTGCGTGATCGATGAGCTTTTCTTTGACACGGGGCGGGCCGGTTATCCGGCTGCAAAAATCCTTGCCAACGGAGCGGAAGTTTCCGCAATGTCCATAGAGGACATCCCATCCGCATTCGGCGGGTTTACGAAAACAAGCGCGGTCTATCCGGAATACCGGAAAACCGTCATAACGAGCGAAGCGACCATTATCGCTTATTTTTCCGCACAGGGTGCGGATAAAAAGACAATTACCTCTTTCGGCATTAAAAATTATCTGTCTTCTTCCGGTACGGAGTAAAAATGGGAATTATAAAGGCATCCAAACTGATTATCGATTACATTACCAAGGACGACGAGGAACGCGTGGAAGATGTGAACCGCGCTATTGATGATGTGACGCTTGATATCAGGGAAGGGGATTTCGTCGGGATCCTGGGTCATAACGGATCCGGAAAATCCACGTTTGCCAAGTCGATGAACGGGATCCTTCTTCCTACGGAAGGCACGGTATGGATTTCCGGAATGGATACCGCTGACGATGCAAGCCTCTGGGATATCCGCAGAACGGTCGGCATGGTATTCCAGAATCCGGATAACCAGATCATCGGGAACGTGGTGGAGGAAGATGTGGGCTTCGGCCCGGAAAACCTCGGTGTGCCTACGGATGAAATCTGGAAGCGGGTGGACGAGAGCCTGGAAGCAGTCGGTATGACGGCATACCGTCTGAAGTCTCCGAATAAACTTTCCGGCGGACAGAAACAGCGTGTCGCCATTGCCGGCGTCATGGCAATGAAGCCGAAGTGTATTGTCCTTGATGAACCCACTGCCATGCTGGACCCGAACGGCAGAAAAGACGTGATCCGGACTATCACGGAACTGAACAGACAGGAAAAGATCACGGTCATCCTGATCACGCATTACATGGAGGAAGTGATCCATGCAAACCGCGTTGTCGTCATGGATGACGGGAAGATCGTCATGGACGGAACGCCGAGACAGGTCTTTTCCGATGTGGAAAAGCTGAAATCCTACCGGCTGGATGTACCGCAGGTGACGGAGCTTGCCTACGAACTGAAATGCGAAGGCCTGGATATTCCCGACGGCGTACTGACGATCGGGGAGCTGATGGATTCTCTTGTACCTCTTATGAAAGCGGCAGGTCCGCTTCCGGCTGAGAAAACCGCACCGGAAAAAACGGAAGATCTTCCGAAGAAGGAAGAAAAAACGGATGAGGTTCCCGTTCTGCGTACCGAAAAACTTACCTATGTCTACGGCCAGGGAACCGCTTTTGAGCAGGACGCCCTGAAGGATGTCAGTTTTTCCGTTCCGCACGGTCAGTTCGTCGGCCTGATCGGGCATACGGGATCCGGAAAATCCACGCTCATACAGCATCTGAACGGACTTATCCGTGCGACAACCGGAAAAGTCTTTTATAACGGGAAGGATATTTACGAACCCGGATTTGACATGAAGAAACTCCGCTCCAAGGTAGGGCTGGTCTTTCAGTATCCGGAACATCAGCTGTTTGAATCGGATGTGTTTTCGGATGTCTGTTTCGGTCCTAAGAACCAGGGCCTGTCGCAGGAGGAAATCGAAGAACGCGCAAGGGAAGCTCTCGCCATGGTAGGCCTTGACGAAAGCTTTTACAAACAGTCTCCGTTTGAACTTTCCGGCGGGCAGAAAAGAAGAGTTGCCATTGCCGGCGTGCTTGCCATGCAGCCGGAAGTGCTGATCCTGGACGAACCGACGGCAGGGCTGGACCCGAGAGGCCGGGACGAAATCCTGGATCAGGTCAATGACCTTCAGGATAAAAAGGGAATGACCGTAATCCTTGTGTCCCACAGCATGGAAGACATAGCAAAGTATGTGGACCGCATCATCGTGCTGGACAACGGACAGAAGGTTTACGATGATACGCCGAAAAACGTATTCCGGCATTACAGGGAACTGGAATCCATGGGACTGTCCGCGCCGCAGGTGACTTATATCGTGCAGGGGCTGAAGGAAAACGGCATCCCGATCGATGACAGTATCACAACGGTGCAGGAAGCAAAGAGCGGAATTCTTGAACTGCTCGGAAAGAAAACCGGAACAAAATGCTGAAAGACATCACGCTGGGACAGTACTATCCCGTGAATTCCATACTTCACCGACTTGACCCGAGAACCAAACTGTTCGGTACTCTGGTCTTCATCGTGTCGCTTTTTTTCTGCAATTCCTGGGTCGCGTATGCCGTGGCAACCGTCTTCCTGATCATGGTGATAAAGCTTTCGCATGTGCCGTTTCATTTTATGGTGCGCGGGCTTAAGGCGGTTCTGTTCCTGCTCCTGATCAGCGTCGTATTCAACATTTTCCTGACGGACGGGACGGTGGTTTTTGCCATCGGTCCTCTTAAGGCAACCAGGGAAGGGCTTGTGCTTGCGGCATTCATGGCGCTCCGCCTGGTCTATCTTGTCGTAGGTTCCACCGTCATGACGCTTACCACAACGCCGAATGCGCTGACGGACGGCCTGGAAAAGAGCCTCGGATTCCTGCATTTTATCGGAGTGCCGGTGCATGAGATCGCCATGATGATGTCCATTGCGCTCCGCTTTATCCCCATCCTGATCGAGGAAGCGGACAAGATCATGAAGGCGCAGATGGCAAGAGGCGCGGATTTTGAAAGCGGAAACCTGATCACGAAGGCAAAGGCCATGGTGCCGCTTCTGGTGCCGCTCTTTATTTCCGCCTTCCGCCGCGCAACGGATCTGGCTATGGCCATGGAGGCGCGCTGCTATCACGGCGGAAGCGGCCGCACAAAAATGAAACCGCTGAAGTACAGGGCGGCGGATCATACGGGATACCTTATCCTGTTCCTTTATCTCGGCATCATGCTGTATCTGAGGATCCGGCCCGTCCGGATAACATTATGAAAAGAATAAGGCTTACGGTTGCCTATGACGGCACGAATTACAGAGGCTCCCAGATTCAGCCGAACAGCGCGACCATAGAGGGAAAACTGAACGAAGCCATCCGTACGCTGACCGGAAGCGAAGCAAAGGTCATCATGGCAAGCCGCACGGATGCGGGCGTGCATGCGAGAGGAAATGTCGCCGTCTTTGATACGGACATGAAAATGGCAGCGGACAAATTTGCGTTTGCCTTAAACGACTGCCTTCCGGACGATATCAGGATCCAGAAATCCGACGAAGTTCCTCTGGGCTGGCATCCCCGGAAACAGAACTGCGTAAAGACATACGAATACCGGATATTCAACAGGAAGATCCCGGATCCTCTGGTCAGGCTCACATCCACTTTCTGCTATTATGACCTGAACCTTTGCGCCATGCAGGAAGCGGCAAAAGCCCTGACCGGCGAGCACGATTTCAGAAGCTTCTGTTCGTCCGGAAACCGCGGTGCGGAAACGGAAAATACAGTCCGCACGATCTACGGCATTTCTCTGGAAAAGCAGGGGGACATGATCACCCTCCGGATCAGCGGCAGCGGTTTTCTCTACAACATGGTCCGCATTATTGCCGGCACGCTTTTACGGATAGGAACCGGCATGTGGCCGCCGGAAAAGATGGCGGAGATCCTGGAGAAAAGAGACAGGAAGGAAGCGGGCCCCTGCGCCGGCGCATCCGGGCTCACGCTTGCCGGCATCGAATTCGAAGAAAAGCTGCAGCCGGAAATTTCCTCGGGAAACAAAGAATGGAGTTATATGCTGGACCAGCGGGACACGGAAAAAACAGGAAAGACATATCTTGTCATCCACCGCTGCACAGATGCGGAGTATGCGGGACTTCTGACAAGGGAACTTCATCAGGCGTGGAGAAACGGCGCGACGGAAATCTTGGCATCCGATGCGGAAAAGCCGGAAAGACTCAGGGAAGGATCGGCTTTCGGGTTCTATACTTTAATCCGGAAAGTGCAGGAAACAAGGGAGGCCGGAGGGGTTGACATAAGCACATGGCTTACCACGGGAACCATTGCGGGAAAGAAGGAAACAGGCGAGAATATTGATTGACACGCCTGGACCCATGGGCTATAATAACTTTCTGTGACATTTGTGATCAATGTTTTCTACCTGCCCCGGAGAAGCATTTTTCAGGATGTCCGGCGAAACAAATCAGTATCATCAGCTTTCAGGAGGATAAACATGAAGAGTTTTATGGCGACTCCGTCTACCATTGAAAGAAAATGGTATGTGGTCGATGCGGACGGATGTACATTGGGACGCCTTGCTTCTCAGGTTGCAAGCGTGTTAAGAGGAAAAAACAAACCGACATTCACACCGCATATGGACTGTGGAGATTATGTGATCGTAACGAATGCCGGGAAGGTCAGAGTTACCGGAAAGAAGATGGATCAGAAGATCTATACAACACATTCCCTTTATGTCGGCGGAATGCGCGAGACCACTCTTCGTGAACTGTTGGCAAAGAAACCGGAAAAGGCTGTGGAGATCGCAGTCAGAGGAATGCTTCCCCAGGGACCTCTGGGAGATGTAATGTACACGAAGCTTCATGTGTACGCAGGAGCGGACCACGGGCACGCAGCACAGAAACCTGAAGTAATGAAAATCAGGGATCTGAAGGCCAACAATTAAAAGGAGAGGAAAGCGATGGCTAACGATAAATATTACGGAACCGGCAGAAGAAAAACATCAGTTGCCAGAGTATATCTGACACCGGGAACCGGAAAGATCACGATCAACAAAAAGGATATCGACGAGTATCTCGGAATTGACACACTGAAGTTCACGGTCCGTCAGCCGCTTGTAGCGACCGAGACCACGGACAAATTCGATATCAAGGTCAATGTAATCGGAGGAGGCTATGCCGGACAGGCAGGAGCTATCCGTCACGGAATTTCCAGAGCACTTCTGGAAGTTGACGCAGACTACAGACCCATTTTAAAGAAAGCCGGATTCCTTACCAGAGACCCGAGAATGAAGGAAAGAAAGAAGTACGGCTTAAAGGCTGCAAGAAGAGCACCGCAGTTTTCAAAGAGATAAGGATTACTTGCGAATACGCAGGAATATGGAAGGCCCCGGGAGTTTACTCCCGAGGGCCTTTTTATATTCCTGCGTATTCATAAGAAGACAAGAAATGAGCGAGCGCCCGAAGGACGCAAGTGCCCAAAGGGTACAGGCCGTTTCTTGGATTCGCAAGTAATCCGGAATACTTGCATTCCAGGATGCGTTTCTTTTATTGCGTATATAGGCAGATTTGAAATGAATGAGTGCCCGCAGGGCACGAATCATTTCAAAGATACGTGCAGGCAAATGGCATAAGAAGACAAGAAATGAGCGAGTGCCCGCAGGGTACAGGCCGTTTCTTGGATTCGCAAGTAATCCGCAGGACGCGAGTCACTTTAAAGTTCCGTGGATAACGAAGTAGAGGTCGCGAATCATTTCAAAGATGTATGTAAATGTAATAGAAATCGGAGATTTGGGAATTGGACTGTTTGGGCTTAAATCCGTAAAGGCACAGATTAATACAGGAAAAGTCAGGCAGGAAAATGAACAACGGAATAAGGAAAACAACAGGTTAAGGATATCATAAGAAAATATGCAGAACAAATTATACTGAAATTGAAAGGTAACAAAGTAAAAACATGTAATCTATTGTATAATTTTGTCTATAGTATTTATAGAAATAAAAACTGGAGATTTGAGAATGAAAAAATATCAAGTTTTTATTAGTTCAACTTATAGAGATCTTATAGAAGAACGTAAAGCAGTTAGTGATGCTTTACTTGATAATGAATGTATTCCGGTTGGTATGGAGCAATTTCCTGCATTTCCATGTCATCAATGGAAGTATATAACAGAAAAAATCACTGAAAGTGATTATTTTGTGATTTTAGTTGCATGGAACTATGGAACAATTGATCAAAAATACATAACAAGTTATACCGAAAGAGAGTTTGATTTTGCAAGAGAACAGAAGATACCTGTACTTGCTTTTTTATCAGATGAAAGCGCGGAAGGAAAAATTGAGAATCCTGAATTAAATAAATTAAAAATTGACAGGCAAAAAAAATTCAGAACAAAAATCGAAAATAGTGGGATCATTGTCAATTATTATAAGAACGTGGATGATTTAAAATATAAAGTAGCAAAATCAATCAATATTAACAAGTACAGAACTCCTCGATTAGGTTGGGAAAAGCGAGAAAATGCAGAAGCTAATATATATAAACTCGATCAAAAAAAGGACAAAATAGAAATTACGGATAGTGGAAAATGTGGAAATGAGTGCAAGTGGTTTTACAATCACGAAACGAGAACGCTTATTATTACAGGAGAAAAGATACAAAAGCTTGAACTTGGTAAATATCCTTGGAAAAATTGTACTTCTGTAACATGCAATGTTGTACTCTCATCAAAGTTGTTGAATATAGCAGATAATGCATTTGCGGCATTTATTTATATTCATAGTATAATAATCCCTCCAGTAAAAAGTATTGGAGTGAGAGCTTTTTGGGGATGCTTTAGTTTGAGAACAGTGACTTTCTCTCAAGGGATAATTGAAATAAAAGACTCTGCTTTTAGTGGATGCATACACTTATTTGAAGTACATCTACCAAATGGAATCTGCAAACTTGGAAATACAATATTCCAATATTGCTTTAGTTTAACAAAAGTTTATATACCAGAATCTGTTAAAGAAATAGGAAATGGAGCCTTCGAGGGATGCCATAACATTATTATATTAGGCAAGCACAATTCATATGTCGAAGCATATGCAAATTTGCATGGGATTCGATTTGCATTAGATGATACAGCAGAAAATAATATTCATGTAAAAAATGCATTAAACGAATGGGAACAATTACCATATTCGAATTAAAATGATATACTACTTTAGCAATATAAGGGTTATGCTTACTGCTTAAATTTATACTATTTCATAGAAGGCTAAAGTTCGGTAATTTAATGGGAATATATGGCGGAGGACGATTATTCTGAAGATTTGGGAGAAATTATCGATAGTATTGTTGTCGATACTAGAGTTGTGAATGGCAAGATTACTGGTGACAATTATTTACATAAGCCGCAAGAATATTTATCTAAGAAAAATACCGCTGAAGGAATTGAAACTATAATGCTATTAAAAGAACTAAAATAAAATCATATTTCATATTTAGATGGATTCTACGCCAGATAGAGGGATATGTTGGAGACTTACAATATAATCTTTTTACAGATAATATAGAAGCATATTGTAAAACTATATTGATTATGCACCAATAATTCGGTGAGATGGAGCATTATATATGGAGTGGAAAAAATTCCATATTAGTTATTTGATAATTATCTGAGATTATTAAACTATATAATAGGTGGAATATGTTCGGAGACTTGATTTATTATAATAAAAGTAAAATCGAGTAATATTCAGCATTGATATCTGGAGTACCCCAAAGCAATATAATTAATGGCTGTTATAAAACGGAATAGATAAGGAAAAGGAAGCAAATTATTTACTCGGATGTACCCGGTTTGAGCAATTATTACATGGACAAGATGATTATTATGATTTTGTTGATACGAAAGATGAATTAAATATTAAAGATATGATATTAGGATGTTATCAATAATTCGTACGAAGGTGAAATATATGTACCTTAACAGTTTGACGTAGTCCATTCTATTGATGAATGTAAGGCATATATATTATAAAATGTTGAATTAAAAAATGGTGATGAGCATGACTTGCTTGAGAGAGTACTGAAAAATTTCAAAGTTAGGATTTCAGTGTTTTGCAAATTAAATTCTGCATGTAATTTTGGGCTGGACATGGGAAAAGCATCAGTAGATAATTTGTCGATTGAATATAATGATTTGGAAGATTATGAAGAAAAGGGACTTACAATAATTGCAAAATTAGAAATTCGTAGATATTATAAAGATACACCTTTGCAAGTATTCGATATATATAAAGATTTCTTGGGACTTAATAGAGCTATAAGGAAACAGATTAAAAATAACAATAAAAGCGAATTTGAAAGCATTGATATAGAGGAAAACCATTTGGGATTAGAACTATTAGCAATTTATTAATATGGAGATATACTATGCGAAAAATGATTAGGGAATTTATTGAACCAACGAAGAAGGAAAAACGATATTTATGGGATCATGCAGTTTTTGTATTTGACACAAATGTTTTATTAAATTTGTATCGTTATTCTGCAACAACAAGAAAATCATTATTTGCAGCATTTAAAAGTTTTCAGGATCGATTATGGATTCCATATCAAGTAGCATATGAATTTATGTGCGATCGTTGTCAAGTAATATTTGAAACTGTATTGCGATATGATAAATTTTCCAAAGAAATTAAGACATTCACTGACAGGGCAATTGAGTTACTTAGACTAACTCCTGATGATAGCGAAATCTCTGATTTAACTCACTATCTCTCTAGTTGGTTAGAAAACAATAAAAAGAATAATTTATTGGTCACAGATACAGAAGAAGATGAAATTCTTACAGAAATATTAGAAATATTTGATAAAAAGGTTGGGGATATTATTGATGATACTGAACTAAGTGCAATAAGAGATGAGGGAAAAAAACGCTTTGATAAATCAATACCGCCAGGGTTTATGGACATGAATAAGAAAAAAGAGCAGGATGATAACAATACCTATGGTGATTTAATTATTTGGAAGCAAATCTTAAAATATGCAAAGGATAAAAAAGTAGGAATAATATTTGTTACACATGATCAGAAAGAGGATTGGTGGAACACTATTAATGGGAAAACAATTGGGCCAAGGATTGAGCTGCGTAGAGAATTTATAAATGAGACACATCAAAAATTCCACATGTATACAATGAATAGTTTTATAAGTACATATAATGAGATAAATGCTAAGAAAATTGAAAAAAGAGCTGTTGCTGAAATTTCTAATTTTGAAATTTATAATAATTTAAATTTGTCAAGACAAAATGAATTGATTGAAAGGATATCAAGGACAGAAGAAGTGATAAATAATATTGAGAGTAGAATTCGACGGCGTAGATTAACATTAAGCTCAATAAATAGAAAATATCAAAATAGAGATTTAGAATGTCCACCAGAAATCCAATTACAATATGATAATACAAAAATTAAAATATCTGAATTGGAGTGTGAACTTAATAATCAGAAAAAATTATTAATTGCATTGAAACATGACATAAGAAACCAAGATGTACATTTTATTAATATATAATTTGACTAGTAATAAGATATCCTGAGTAATTCACAGTAAGCAGCACATAAATGATAAATTTGAGTGACAATTCTGTATTTACGGGCGTCGACACTTTTCAAAGAGATGAGGATTACTTGCGAATACGCAGGAATATGGGAGGCCCCGGGAGTTTACTCCCGAGGGCCTTTTTATATTCCTGCGTATTCATAAGAAGACAAGAAATGAGCGAACGCCCGAAGGACGCGAGCGCCCACAGGGTACAGGCCGTTTCTTGGATTCGCAAGTAATCCACAGGGTATATGAATACACTGTATTGACGGCGTATTCAATATATGCTATTTTTATAATGTAAGGAGGAAATACAATATGGCACAGACAACGGTTAGTATTCGTATGGATGATGAGCTGAAAAAAGAAATGGAAACAACATGCTCGGATCTCGGGATGAACATGACGACTGCATTTACAATTTTTGCAAAAAAGATGACAAAAGAACGGCGCATTCCGTTTGAAGTATCTGCAGATCCATTCTATTCGGAAGAAAATATGAGGCATATACATCGGGGAATAAAAGCTTTGGAAGAAGGTAAAGGGAAAAGACATAATATGATTAAGGATAAGACATGAGAATAATCTGGTATGAAGAAGCCTGGGATGATTATATTTACTGGCAGACGCAGGACAGAAAGACATTAAAGAGAATCAATATGCTTCTTCAGGATATAGGCAGAAACGGTAATCAGGGGATCGGGAAACCGGAACCATTGCGTTATGAAGTACAAGGGTATTGGAGCAGACGGATCGATGGAGTCAATCGTTTGGTATACAAGGTAACAGGAGACACTGTTGAAATTGTTCAATGCAGAACGCATTATCAGAAATGAGTGAGCACCCATAAAGGATGGACAGGCAATTCCAAAGATACTGATAATTCAGTTCGATCGGAGATATAAACCAATAGTGTAATCATGAAAAAGAGAGGCAGTACATCATGAAAAGAGGTATGCCCCTTAACGTTGAAGTCCCTCATTATAATCAGGAGACTTTGAATGCAATGAAGGAGGCAAAAAAAATTTCACGAGATCCGAAAGTCAAAGGATATAAAAATGTCAAAGAACTGAAGAAAGCGCTGGACAACTGATATGCATTTTAAAATTCGTTTCACGCAGTTGACTCTGTGGAAGTAAGGCAATGCCGCCCGATATCCCTGACATGCCCTTCGGTCGCATCATGAAGCCATTCGGCCATGGATACGCCTCCCTGCATCTTCCTGAAGAACGAGGCCTGCCGGACAGCGGTATGAATGGTGCCGCCCCGGAGCTTCGGGTAGATCGTCAGGTTTTTCCAGTGATTTAAGAAAATGCCGGACTGAGGCGTCATGGATTTGAATTCTTCCACGAAATCCTTCAGCTGACAGAAAAATTCGTTCTGTACATCTTCATCGGTAAGGTAAACCTTTCTCGTGATATCGTTGAAATAAGCACTCAGCAGGTAATCATGCGTCGAGCTGGCATACAGATAGCGAATGCTGTCCCCGTATTTCCGGTACAGCTGCTGATACCAGTCCATTGTGATATTCGGCGTATGGATTGCTTTCCATAGGCGGTCGTCTGTCTTCCAGACATCCCGTACCGTTTTTTTCCAGCGGGGATAAAGAAGCTGGCCGCTGTCTGAAAACAGAGTTACGCTGGCACACAGCGGATAATATTTTTCAAGGATCTCATCTGCCAGGGCAGGTACGGCAAAAGCACCGGCACTGTCTCCGGCGATCAGGAGAGAGTCCGGCTCCGGGAAAAATTCCCTGGCGCGTTCCATCACAGACAGGAAATTGGCGTGCCCGTGGAAATGAAGAACCTGAGAAGATCCGTTTTCCGCCGTATACGGAAAATCATTGTTACCGATGTGGAGATCGCCGGTCGCATATGTAATGACAATGAAGTTCCAGTCACGGAACGGATTTAAGGGATTAAGGAGATCCGTGAGTCCCGTGCGGATATTCATGATCTGTGTGAACGGACGCAGGTTGTTCCAGTAGAAGTTCGGCATGCCCGCCGCCAGCTTTACCCCGGTTACCGGACGTGCTGCCGTATACTCATTCCAGGCCATGCCTCCACCGGAGAAGAAGAGACAAAGATGACTGCTCTGTCCTTTCCGGATATAAAAATAATATTCCGATCCGTCGCCCGACATGCCTTCCGGAACAGGAAAACGGTACCACTGTCCTTTCTGCAGTTTCCCTTTCAGGACGGATGCTCCCGTTTGGCCGCGTGTCAGCGTGTTCTGCATCACCTTTTCGCCGATGTCACCGACCCGATAGGCGAATGCAAGACCGCGGTTCATATTCTTACGGTTGTTTTGATCTTTTGACTGCAAGAGGCCCCCCTATACGTGAAAATATTTTTCCGCCGCATTTTTCAGATCACGGCGGCGGAAAATAATACATGCCGATAACAGGATCAGATAAAATGCCATACTGATGACCGCCGGCCACAGGAAAGAATTCTGGTGAAGCATGATGAAGATGAACTGGAGAAGGCACAGAACCGTATCGATCAGAAGATAGACGGCATAATCTCCGATTTTCAGTTTTGCGGACCGCGCAATGGCAACTGTCGCAATACCCAGCCCGACTAAGGCAAGAGGGATCATCCAGTTTACGGACCAGCCGTGCATGCCGGTATTCCGGTCAACAATATAATCAACGATAATGGCAAAGTAGATTTCGCCGGTAAGCAGCTTGATGATATTGTTCCGGACTCTCATCGTAAGAAGAATGTCCAGCCACACAACGACAGCTCCGATCATTACGAGCGGCGCCCACGGAAGCGGATGATGCGCCTCATGTTCCGCAAGATATCCGGTCGCACCCATTCCGATCAAAACAATGAAAAGAACAAAGGTCGAAATCCGAATGACCTTTTTTCCTGTCAGCGCAGGCCTGCGGATAACCGGAAAAGTATCCTCTTCCGGCGTTCCCGTCAGAATCCCGCCGCAGAGAGGACAGTATTTTCTGTTTCCCCGGATTGCAATCCTGCATTTTTCACAGTACAGCATCATGCCTCCTCGTAATCATTTACTGAGAGTTCAGCTGGAATTCCCATATCGGAAAGACGCCGCAGGAGATGAAGCATGGATTCATGTCTTGTGTAAGGGCTGACTTCGCCGAAAACCATGCTGTCGCCGAAAGTAACGACACAGATCTGCTCGGACGGGGCCGGCATGAACGCCGCAAACTTTTCAATGTGTTCCGCCGCCTTTTCAGGCATATGAAGAACGCCGAGATTGGAGAGCGTCCCCGTGACACCCTGAGAGGCACGCTTATTCATCCGGTGGGTTACGATATCCTTTATGAAAAGCGGTATCATCTTGACTCCGATATTGTGTTCCAGCTCTTCATAGGAATTCATGACCTTCGAAATCTGTTCCGGCTTCAGCTGTTCCTCAAATGAGCTTTTTACTTTGGACAGGATGCTTTCCATGGTGCCGTCATATTCTCCGGCCGGATAGGAAATATTGATGACGCCGAAGAAATTGCGGGTCGTTTCCGACGGAAAATATTTTCTGAGATTGACCGGAACGCTGATAACGACCGGACGCTCTCTGTCTTCATTTCCCATTTCATCAAGAACAGCGGCAATATAAAGGGAGACAGTCAGTTCACCTACCGATACCTGGTATTTTTTCGCCAGCGCCCGGACCTTTTCCGCCGAGACAGTCGCTTCCATGAAATGCGGAAGATCATATTCGTCCGGTTCACCCTTCAGATGGTATGCCTTCTTCGATGTCATTGACTTGAACTGGCTTAATCCCTTCTGACGCCGGTAATACTGACGATAGGCATCGTTGCTCTTCTGGGATTCCGTTGCTCTTGTTTCATCGTCCGGTTCAAAATGCAGCTGATACCGGAGGGAAAGATAGGATAAAACCAGCGCTCTGAAAAAAACAAAGGCGCCCGTACCGTCGGAAAGCACATGAAACATTTCCAGATTGATCCTTTTCCGGAAGTAGAGGACACGGAAAAGCAGATTTTTTCTTCCGTCGAAAAACAGAGGCGCACAGGGGGAAGAAGTTTCCTCCTCTGCGATCGGACGGACATTCCTGAAATCAAGATAGTACCAGAAAAATCCCTTGCGGAGGACACTCTGAAGATACGGGAAATCCGGAATTGTATGATCAAGAGCCTCCTGCAGGAGATCGGGATCAATATTATCTTTCAGTTCGCAGGCCAGCCGAAAGGTCCGGGTGTCCGCACCGCTGACCGAAGAAGGAACGATCGTTGCAACATTATCCAGTTTGTACCATTTCCCGGAACGGGCCATATTTGATTAACCTCATCTGCTCGCAATCTTACTTTATTCTATCAGCTTGATATGCGGAAATCAACGAATCCGCTGACGGGGCCGCGTAACAGGAGTCGTCTTGTATTTATTTTCTTCCCCTGTTAGGATAGTTCTGACGGGAGGATTACGGCTATGACAACTCTTGAGAAACAAGCAGAAGTGAAAAACGGCGTAAAGAGAATGGTCTTTGCCGGCCTTGCCCTGCTTCTTCAGATTTTTCTTATCATTGAGATTTTTACAAACCTGAACCGTCATTCGGAAATCATATCCGCTGCGACACATATTCTGGCACTTTTTCTTGTTCTTGTCATTTACAGCGCCCGCAAAACATCCAGCATGAAAACACCGTGGATTATCCTGATCCTTCTGATGCCGGTATTCGGCACGACTTTATTCCTGCTGATCGGTTTAAACGGTTCCAGCAGAAAAATGCGGAAACGCTACGAAGAGATCGACAGGGCATTGCTGCCGGAGCTTTCGCAGAACGAAGAGGTCCTGCAGGAGCTTGAAAAAAAGGACCCCTATGTTGCAAACCTTTCAAAATATCTTCTGCATTCCGGAAAATATCCCGTCTATAAAAACACGGACATTACTTATTATGACGATGCGGCAAAGGGACTGGAGGCGCAGAAAGAGGAACTGAAAAAAGCGGAGAAATTTATATTCATGGAGTACCATGCGATCGAGGACAGGGAGTCCTGGCACGGCATTCAGAAAATTCTGGAAGAAAAAGTGAAGGCCGGCGTTGACGTCCGTGTTTTTTACGACGACATGGGAAGCATAGGATTTATCAATACGGATTTCGTGAAGCGGATGGAACAGAAGGGAATCCGGTGCAGGGTATTCAATGCATTTGCGCCCGGCCTGAATATTTTTCTGAATAACCGGGATCACCGGAAGATTACGGTGATCGACGGAAAAGTCGGCTTTACGGGCGGCTATAATCTGGCAAACGAATATTTCAATCTGACGCATCCCTACGGTCACTGGAAGGACACCGGCATCAGACTGACCGGCGAGGCGGTGAAGAGTCTCACGGTCACGTTCCTTGAAATGTGGAAAGCGATCAAAAAGGATGAGGAAGACACGGGAAAATTTTTACCGGATACGGATTACCGTTCCCGGGAGGATGCCTTTGTCCAGCCATATGCCGACAGTCCCATGGATAACGAGCAGATCGGGGAAAACGTCTATATCAGCCTCGCGGAAAATGCGGTGAAATATGTCTGGTACATAACGCCTTATCTTATACTTACGGATGAAATGATCCATGCATTCGGGCTTGCGGCAAAGCGCGGCGTGGACGTCCGTATCATCACACCGGGAATTCCCGACAAGAAGATGGTCTACAACGTTACGCGGTCCTATTACAATGCCCTGGTGTGCAGCGGGGTGAGGATATTCGAATACACACCCGGTTTCTGTCACTGCAAAATGTGCGTTTCGGACGACAGGGTGGCAGTAAACGGCACCATAAACCTGGATTACCGCAGCCTCTATCATCATTTTGAAAACGGATGCCTGTATTCTGCCTGCCGGGCTGTACAGGATACGAAGGCAGATTTTGATGCCACGCTTTTAAAGTGCCGGGAAGTGACCGGACAGTACAGGTCCGGGAGGAATGCGGTGCTGCGTCTCGGACAGCTGATCTTAAGGCTTTTTGCGCCGCTCATGTAGGCATTTATTTTCCGAAAAGGTCCGGCGCAGACAAAAGCAGAAAACATCTTTGAACATTTTATGGTAACCTGCTATAATCCCGTCTTTGACAGTTAAGGGTTAAAAGGACCCCGGAAAGGCTTGAAAACAGGCCTGTCCGGGGTTTTTCGGTAATTCAGAGAGGTGAGTACTTTCCTTACTTTTTCGATTTGGCAAT
>Ga0183098_10641_pt1 | contig 49577 bp, 44 predicted proteins | sample BioMet9_FD_128884 | JGI IMG/M metagenome (GOLD analysis project Ga0183098, IMG submission 128884) | Microbial communities from bioreactor (seeded with sewage sludge) at Lawrence Berkeley National Lab, California, USA - Biofuel... | ecosystem: Engineered > Bioreactor > Anaerobic > Unclassified ...
TCTCCCATATCTGTTCCTGCAAAAGCCGCTCCTGCCTCTCTATCGACACGGGTATCCGTTCAAACTGCGAGTGACCGATAATCACCGCGTCGTAGTCGCCGGTGGCGATCCGCGCGCAGAATTTTTTGCGGTTCCGGGTTTCAAAGTCTTTTTTTGTTGCCACAAGGATGTTGGCTGAAGGGTAAAGGCGCAGGAATTCGGAGGCCCACTGTTCCGTCAGATGATTCGGCACGGCAAACAGGGATTTCTGGCATAGCCCCAACCGCTTGGATTCCATTGCGGCGGCAACCATTTCAAAGGTCTTGCCCGCGCCCACCTCGTGGGCAAGCAGGGTGTTCCCGCCATAGAGGATGTGTGCCACGGCGTTGAGCTGATGCTCCCGCAGCGTGATTTCGGGGTTAATGCCTGAAAACGTAATATGCCGCCCGTCATATTCGCGCGGGCGGCAGGAGTTGAACAGTTCGTTATATTTCTTGGTGAGTATCTGGCGGCGCTCCGGGTCCTTCCATATCCAGTCCCGGAAAGCGTCCTTGATGGCCTGCTGCTTCTGCTGAGCCAGCGTCGTTTCCTTTGAGTTGAGAACACGGCGCTCCTTGCCGTCCGGGTCGGTCACGGTATCGTAGATCCGCACGTCCCGGAGGTTCAGGGTGTCCTCCAGTATGCGGTAGGCGTTAGCCCTCTCGGTGCCGTACAGCGGATCATCCTTCAGCACTTCCTGCAGCTTCTCGACCTCTTCCCTGGAATAGTAACTGCCCACGAACAGATTCTTGCGGGGCCGATCCACCTTGTACATGGGATTGCGTGACAGAAGGTCTTTCCTGACGGCGGCTTCCAGCGCCTGATTCATGAACTGATGGTAGTGGACCAGCGTTGAGCCTTTCAGGTCAGCTGCCCGCATGGTTTCATAGAAATCTTCGATCTGGGCGGCGGTCAGTGTTTTCAGAGTAATTTCCCGGTCGTCGAAGTAGGTGCGTATGCGCCCTTTCACCATGTGCCTGCGGGCAGCGGTTGTTGCATAGGATACATTTGGACGCTGCTGCTCTGTCCATTTCTCCAGATAGTCGGAGAACAGCGGGTCGTTTTTGCGGGCTTCTTCCAGCATCGGAGCTGACACATATCGCTTCTCATATTCCGGGATCCGCTGCATCAGAATGCTCTGCGCCCGGACCTTGTTGCCTTTGATCGGCAGGCGTGTGGTTTCCCATTTGCTCTTCCGTATCCCGTTGTCAGTGACCTGGATAACGGTATACCAGTAGCCGTTTTTTGCCTGCAGGCTGCCCGTGCAGTGGATTGCTTTCTTCATTGTGTTTGCCATGTTTTTGCCCTCAGTCATCGTCATCCAGCTCACGTCCTTCCAGCAGCGCAATCACTGCACTTTTTGGGATCTTGTAGCCGCGGCCAATTCGGATGCCCTGCAGGCGGCCCTCCCGGACGAAGCGGTAAACCTGCTGTCTGCTGGCACCAAGCAGAATGCCGACTTCGGTAACGGTCATTACATCGCCATAGGTGTCATAGTTCTGTGCATTCATTTCATTGCTCCTTTTTTGCAGTTCTGTTGTTGTGATTTGGGCTGCCATTCTGTGCTGACAATTGCAGTGTAACAAAGAACAAAGCAAAAAACGATTGTGCCGATTTGGGCGGGCCGGGTGTTTCCTTCCCATACAGAAGACCGGAGCAAAAGGCAAATACGTTTGCGGTGGGCTGTTCGATCCAATTTGCAAATAAAAACACCCGATCAGGTATAATTATAACAAAATTTTCAAATAATACACCCTATCGGGTGCAATAGTCTTAAAGCTTCTTGACATTATACCCGTTAGGGTGTATTTTCAAATTGTGATTGCAGAAGGGCGGTGCCTTATGAACAAAATTGCAGAATTCATCAAAGAAAACCGAAAAGCTGCCGGCTTGACGCAGGAGGAATTTGCCATGCGGTCCGGCCTGGGGCTCCGTTTTGTGCGGGAGCTGGAGCAGGGCAAAGAAACTGTGCGGCTGGATAAAGTCAATACGGCGCTGGCCATGTTCGATATGGAAGCCGTGCCGGGCAGAAAAGAGGCTGAATGATGGATACTTTCCGAACGGCCGCTGTTTATGTCCGGGATACCTTTGCCGGTGAGCTGAAAGAAACGGACGAGGGGTATCTGTTTGCCTACGATAAGGATTATCTCGCCGGAGAGAATCCGCAGGCGGTTTCACTGACGCTGCCGCTGCAGGAGGAGCCCTACCGTTCCAAGACGCTATTTCCTTTTTTTGACGGCCTGATCCCGGAAGGCTGGCTGCTGAACGTTGTCAGCCGCAACTGGAAAATCGACGCGAAAGATCGCTTCGGTCTTTTGCTTGTCGCCTGCAGGGACGCCATAGGAGCGATCAGGATCGAAGGTGAGCGCGTATGAACTGCCTGTGCTGCGGCAAACCGCTGCGCCCGGCGGAAGAATCCGCTGGCTGGCACAAGCGCTGTATCCGGCGCTTTTTCGGCACGGCCGAAATTCCCGAAATCAGGATCGACGATCAGACGTTGGAGCTGCTGGCGGTGGAAACCACCGGCAAGGGATACACAGTTCCCGGTGTTCAGAAAAAGCTCTCACTGCATCTTTCAAAGGACACGGATGCGCCCCGGCTGACGCTGGTGAACTACCCTGCCGGTTACATTCTGAAGCCGCAGGTGGAGGAGTTCCGGGCCATGCCGGAAGCCGAGCAGCTGGTGATGTGTATGGCAGACGCCGCCGGCATCGCCACGGTTCCCCATGCACTTGTGCAAAATGGCGGGACGTTTGCCTATATCACAAAGCGTGTCGACCGTGTTTTTGCGAAGGCTGCGCCGGTTCAAAAACTGGCGATGGAAGATTTCTGTCAGCTCGACCTGCGGCTGACGCAAGACAAATACAAAGGCTCCTATGAGCGCTGCGCGGCAATTCTCGGCCGGTACTCCGGCCGCAGCGGCCTCGACAGGACGGAGTTCTTCATGCGTGTGGTCTTTTCCTATCTGGTGGGGAATTCCGATATGCACCTGAAGAATTTTTCTCTGCTGGAAACAGCGGCGGCTTCCGGTGAATACGTACTTTCCCCCGCTTATGATTTACTGCCGGTCAATGTGCTCATGCCGGAGGATACAGAACAGCTGGCGCTGGCACTGAACGGAAAGAAAGCCCATATCCGCCGCAAGGATTGGTTCGTATTTGCCGAGCACTGCGGCATTTCGGAGAAATCCGCAGAAAAGATGATCGCCGGCATCCTCGCCAGGAAGCCGGAGTTTCTCGTCCTGTGCCGGGAATCGCTGCTGCCAGACGATCTGAAGAATTCGCTTGCGGCACTGATGGAAGAACGGGCGGCGGACCTGCAAAAACAGGCGGCGGGAATCGCCTGATTTACAAAATCCAAGGACGGATCACACGATTCGGAAGGGAGAGAGAACGATGCAGGAAGGACTGGATCAGCAAAATGTGCTGTGGTACAAAAAGAGTGCTGATGGGAAAATGCACCTTGTAAGGCCCGGCGGAACGCAGGGATCAACCAACCAAAAACCGGAAGGTTCTCGGTTTTCCACAAGGCAGGCTGTCGAGGGCTGGCAGCGCGCCATCCTGTTCATGCAGCAATTCGAGATTCGGGACGCGACCTCTTTTTCCTGTTCGATGGAAACGATGTTCTGCTGGCCGCTGGCTGAACCGGATGACAGCACCTGTGTGCTGATCCTGGCGGCGCCGCAGACTGCAGAGGAGCGCATCTACCCGTATCTGACGGAGGAACAGGTCCGCCGTTGCCGGGAGAATGTCGAGGGATTTTACGGAGACCCCAATCTTCAGGCCGACTGGAGCGAGTGGATCCTGTACGGGGTCAGCATCGTGTACCGGCTGGAAGATCACAGCTTTCGGCCGGTCAGCTTCCGGGAAATACCGAAGCTGCGATTGGAATGGGATGCTGAAATGGGAGAAAGCCCCAAGCATTTCAGCAATCTGAAGGAACCAGAGCTGCAGCAATTTCTGGAACAGCTGCGCCGCAAAAAGGGAATTTGCCCCTTCGAGCCTTATACGAAAGACTGGCTCCAGTGGCTTGCAGAGCGAACGCCGGATTGGAAGGCTGTGACGTTCTGGCATGAAAAAGAAAAAAACGGATGCTTTTCGCAGTGGTATCCAGCGCCGTTCACCGTGGAGGGCATCCGCTATGCAACCTGTGAGCAGTACATGATGTCGCGGAAGGCGCTGCTGTTTGGAGATACTGCTGCCTATCAAAGAATTTTGGCAGAGGCGGACCCCAGAAAATGCAAACATCTCGGTGGACAGGTGACGCCGTTCTGCTCAAAAGACTGGGACGCCGCGAAAAGGGAGATCGTTTTTCGCGGAAACCTCGAAAAATTCCGCCAAAATCCTGCGCTCCTAGACATGCTTTTGGACACAGCCGATGCCGTTTTGGCGGAAGCCAGCCCGCTGGACCGTGTTTGGGGCGCAGGCCTGGCAAAAGAGCAGCTTGTGAAGGAAGACGATACCCTGCTCGTGATGCCGGCGCAGTGGAGCGGTGAAAATCTGCTGGGCCTGGCTCTGATGCACGTCCGGACCGCAATTTGCGGCGAGTAAAGGGATGTTTGCGGAATACGGTTTGTAAATATGTATCCAACAGCCGACGGCATGGGCAAGAAATCAACTTCCGAGTCCACGCCGCTGGCTGTTTTCGCGTGGTGCAGATCAGTAGTTTGTGCGTCCTAAGGTATCTTCAGGAACTTCATGAGAAAACCTGTGCGCTCAAATCTGTAATGCTGAGTGTGCTGTTCGCTCAGACATATACAATTTCCTGTAGGACTTTCCGGTTTGCCTCTTCGCGCAGCGCGTCCATTTTGCCGTACCACGCTGTGCGGTTTGAGCTTTTCAAAACGGTGTCCTTTTCCATCTCCGCTACAAGTACTTCACAAAGCTCTCTGTACCGCTGAAGCGCCACTGTTTCCACTTCGCGCAGGTGGGCTTTGAGTGTGCCGTCTTCCTGCATTTTCTGATACAGTTCCGGATATCGTTTGCGCAGAAAGGCAGCGTGCAGCAGGCCATAGTTTGCACAGCGGGCCGATTCTATCGGCGGGAGGACAAGACGACTCTCTTTGTCATTCTGATTGCTGTTCATTGCGATTCTCCTCGTTTATTTGCTGCAGTGCAGCAGACTTTTAGTTCATGCGGATTTTGGTGCAACCTCACGGAAAAGAGCGGATATGGTTTCGGCTGCGGTACCTTGGGCGCCGGAATCCAGGTGTGAATAGATGTCCGCTGTGGTGGAGTAGTTCGCGTGTCCCAGCCAGAGCTGAACAAGCTTCATATCCACGCCGTTTGCCACCAGAAGACTGGCACAGGTGTGTCGGAGGTCGTGAAAGCGAATCATTTTCAGATCACTGCGCGCGACCATTGCATGAAAATGGCGGGTGACAGCATCCGGGGTAAAGAGGTTCCCCGCCGCATCCATAAACACCATACTGAGATAATCGCGGCAGTACTCACCTTTCAGCAGCCGCTGCTGCTCGTGCTGATAGCTGCGCTCTGCCAGCAGCACTTCCCGTACGGCGGGGACCAGCGGCAGCGTACGGCGGGAGGCGGTGGTCTTGAGTTCGCTGCTGATGACAAGACCGCGGGCATCGCCGCCGGCATTGTCCCGATAGACCTTGTGCGCCACGCTGATCGTATTGTTTTCAAAGTCCACGCTGTCCCAGGTGAGGCCCAGCAGCTCGCTGCGACGCATCCCGTAATACACCGCTGTCACGATGAGCGCATACATCGGATCGCCTTTGAAAAGCTCCATGAGCCGCAGTGCTTCCTCCTTGGTATAGAAGCTGCCGGTGAACGGCTTTTTCCTGGGACGGTCCACTTTTTTCATGGGATTTTTGGGAAGAATGTCCTTGCGGGCTGCCGCCTCCAGTGCCTGATTCATGAACTGATGGTAGTGCAGAAGCGTCGAACCCTTGAGGCCATCCGTGCGCAGATCCTGATAAAAGTCCTCAATGTCCAGCGGGGAAAGCCGCTGCAGCGTGATGCCGCGCGGGTCGAAGAAACCGCGGATGCGGCCGTTCAGCATGCGCTCCCGGCACTGATTTGTAGCAAAGGAAACATTGCCTTTTTGCGTCAGCGTCCAGCGGAGCAGGTAGTCCGTAAAAAGCAGGTCTGCCGGGCGGCAGTCATCTAGGCTGCCGCCCTCGCCGGACATGTACAGAAGCTCGTACTGGGCCTTGCGTTCCTCTAGCAGAGCCTGCGCCTTGCGCTTGTTTCCGCGAACTTTCAGGTGTGTGGTTTCCCATTTGCTTTTCCGTTTTCCGTTGACCGTCACCTGGATAACGGTGTACCAGATGCCGTTTTTATCCTGCAGGCTTCCGGTGCAGGGCCTTGCCGCCGTACTCATGCTGCTGCCTCCTTTTGCTGTTCGCTGTACTCAGCTGTCTGCGCGGCCACTCATAAATTCGATAACGGAACTCTTGGCCACCTTGTAGCCGCGGCCGATCCGAAAACCGCGCAGGCGGCCTTCCCGAATCAGGCGGTACACATACTGTCGGCTGGTGTCCAGCAGTCTGCCAACGTCTTCCACTGAGAGAATATCGCCGTATGAATCATAGTAATTGTCCATGGTTTCTGCTGCCTTTTTCATTCAAAATCTCCTTTTCTCCTGCTGGTCTTTTCTCCTGAAGTCAGTGCCATTGTGACGATAGTGACGGTATCGTCGGGGGATGCGTTATCGGCACTATCGTCACTTCCGTCTTCCACGACAGTCCCGTCTACCTCCACCACCGGCATCAGCTTTAAATGCACCTTGCGAACGCCACCGCCCCGGTCGTCGCTGCGGTACGCGATGCCGTAATCGTGCCGCAGTATCTCCGTGTTGGGATTGAGAAGCCTTGTCAGCGCGTTGGGTTTGCTGACGGAATTTTCGCCGCGTTCCTGCAAAAGTTTCAGCAGCTCTGTGGGTGTGCCGTCAAAGGTTTTTATCTCGGTTATGAGCTCATACACAGCTGACAGGAGTCTCGCTTTTTTCTCTGTCTTTTCAGGATTTGAATATCCGATGAAATCCCAGATCTTCGCCGCACTGTCGAATTGCAGCTGCATCTGCATGTCAATGGTGTCGCGCCCGGTGACGAAAAGCTCTGCCTCTGTTTCCTGCCGCAGCTTCTTTTGGATCACCATGACCCCGTCAGCGCAGCCGCTCAGTCCGGTGGTGCCGGAGATCATCTGCAGCGGGTCGGAAGCTCCGGCCTTGCGCGTGTGGTGGACAAGCAAGATGGAAACACCGAAGCGGTCCGCGATCATTTTGATGTGGCTCACCGCGTCATAGTCCCCGGCGTAGCTGCAGTCCATCATTTGGCGCACTTTCTGTAGCGTGTCGATGATGACGAATTTCACGTTGGGATAATCCGAAAGAAAATTGGCGAGCTGTTCATCGAAGCCCGTGCCGATAAGTTCAGCCTCCGTCGCTATCCAGATCTGTCCGGTGTCGCCGCCCGTGACCTCGGCGAGCCGCTTCTGTATCCGCTGGCGCGGATCCTCAAGGCTGACATATGGCATTCAGCTTTTAGACTCTGACAGAGATCCCGGAAGCCTTAAAGTCAGCAGCGGAAAGGTCATCGCCCTTGGCGGAGACGCCGACGGAAGCGAAGAAGAAGGCAGCTGCGGGCTGAATGCATCCAATTATCTATCCATTACCGGCGGCGATGTTACTGCTGTTGGCGGAGCCACTGCAGGCAAAGGCAATTTTAGCTCCGGCGCTGCAGCAGGCGTTGAAGTTTCCGTGAGCAGCGGACAGCTTGTTGCCGTGGGCGGTCATGCCTCCGGCGAGAATGGCATCAGCGCAGGCGTTTGTTCCATCGGTACGACAACATTTTCCGGCAGCGCAAATGTTGTCGCCGCGGGCGACGGCTACGGCATTGGCACATATTTGGACGATGAAAGCGGTATGACTCCCGCCAATTTTCAGCTTGGCACAGCCGCTTCGGACACCGTGACCCTCACCGCCATGGGCGGCACCGGCGCGGCAAACGGTAAAGCAACCACAACGGTACCCGACAAGGCTGCACTCTGCGACGGCGGCACCCGAACCGCCGCCGGCACCGCCGTGCGCTTCCGGCTGGGCGACCCGATCATTACCGTGACGCATGACGGAACCAATTATACAGGCTACGGCGACTTTGCCGAGGGCTGGAACGCGGCAGTGGGTAACGAAAACACCGCAAACACCGCTGTCAAGATCTTCGCCGACTGGACGGCGACCACGGACAAGACATACGGCACCAGCTTCGGCACCGGCGTCGGATTTTATGACGGAACCAATCAGGCGGGTTCCATATGCGTTCCTACAGGCAAGTATATTACCCTCGACCTGAACGGCTTTACCATGGACCGCAATCTGAATGACCCCTGCAGTGACTACGGCGGCTGGGTCATCGCCAATCTCGGCACCCTGGTCATTCAGGACAGCGGTACCGGCGGCACCATTACCGGCGGCTATACGGGAAAATATGTGACCGGCAGCAAGAACGGCGGCGGCATCTATAACGCGGGCACCCTTACGCTCTCGGGCGGCACCATTACCAAAAATGCCGACGGCGAGAAGGGCGGCGGCGTTTACAACGCGGAGAACGCATCCTTCACCATGACCGGCGGTAAGATCAGCGCGAATATTGCCGCGACGGGTGAGGGCGGCGCCACCTGCGGCGGCGGCGTGTACAACGCGGAAAACGCCACCTTTACCATGACCGGCGGCGAGATCAGCGGCAACTACTCCTGCGACACAGATAACGAAGACGGCGGCGGCGTGTATAACGCCGGAAACTTCACGGTCGGCGGCACGGCGAAGATCACCGGCAACGTCGCCAAGGCGGTCTACGATGACAGCGACAATACCGCCTCCGGCGGCGTGACGGACAACGTCTATCTGCCGAGCGGGAAAACCATCACCTGCTCGGCGACACAACCGCTGACGAACGGCGCGTCCATCGGCGTGACGACGGCCGACACACCCGTTTCGGGCACTACCGTCAACATCACCGACAGCAACAACGCCGATTACAGCGGTTATTTCCACAGCGACAAATCCTACCGCGTTCAGAACAGCGGCAGCGGCTCCAGACAGGTGGTGCAGCTGGCGGTGATGCCCGGCGCAGGCATTTTCGACGCGAAATTTTACCAGCCGCAGCTCTGGGACTGCCAGCGCTCGCCCGCGTTCCCGGTGGCGAACCACAGCTTCCGCCTTTCCGGGCTGAAAGCGCCCTACGACCAGAACCTGAAAAAGGTGAATTTTGCCGCCCCGGCGAGCGACTATGTGACGTTTGAATATGTCTCCACGGTTGCGGCACTTGACGATACCGTTGAAAACCGCATCGTCAATTCGCTGAAACGCTACACCGGCGCAACGGAGCAACAGATTAAGGATGCCGCCGTTGTGAAGGAAACGCTGCACAGCGCGGGCGGGACGACCGAGCTCTCCTCCATCGGTCTCGTCTGGGCGCTGGGAAGCGACGGCTTCCTCTACACCGCCATGGACGGCGCGTTCAAGTATTCCGGCGGCGTCGGTACCTATGTGACCTTTGCCGCCCACAAGACCGGCGACAGCATCATCTACACACCGGACAAGACCGAACCGTACACAAAAAATGAAATCACAGACGATGAAAACAAGCTCGCGCCGAAGGACGGTACCCCGACGGCGCCGGCAGCCGTGACCTATCAGGAGCTGATCCGGGTCGTGGACAATAATTCGACACCGGCCCCGGTTTCAAGCGCGACAGTTACGATTACGGTAGATGACAACACATATTCCGGCACGACCAACGCGAACGGCTATGGATAGGCACTATCTTCGCAAGCATGGAAAAAATGCCTATTATGGCCAAAATAAATAGTCTGCGTGCATCGATCTGCGCGTTTTTCTCACCACTTTTCCTCTTAGCAGCAAAAATTCCGCCGAATCTGAAAAAGATTCGGTGGAATTTTTTCCTTCGCCGGACTGTGAAGTCAAACCCGATGGCTGGGATTCATTCCTCAAAACGCCTTGTAATATTTGGAGAAATCTGACAGATCAGGAAAGCCAGCCATCGCAGCCGTTTCCGTCACACCGCAGTCCCGCCGCAGCAGTACCCGCGCCTGCGTCAGCCGCAGTTCCATGAGATAGGCCTGCGGTGTCTTCCCGTATTCCTCCAGAAACAACCGTGTCAGATGCCGACGATCAATGTGCAGTGTAGCGGCAATCTCAGTAATATGCACAGGCTTCATATGGGACGATTCCAAGCAGGTCTTTGCATAGGACGCATCGCTGCGGCGATCCGGCCTTGGCATCGGTCGCTCTTCGGAAAGCGCATGCAGCAGCGAAAAGGATAAGCTGAACAGCAGTTCCTGCCGACATGGCTACGCCTCAATTTTCTGCAGCCGCCAAAAAAGTTCCCGAACGGGCGCCTGCCGGATAACCGGCACATTCAGGTGCACGGGAAGATCCCGGACACGCAGTCCCAGCCAAGCATATGCCCATGGATCTTCCATGCTGGCGGTGTAGGTAGTGATCTCGTCGGGATGTATTAAAAACAGATCCACAGAATGGACGGAGAAGACATCTCCTCCTGTCTGGAATTTGCCCTCCCCGCGAAAGGCGAAATGATACAGCAGATGATTTCGTACCGTCGGGCCAAAGCTGTGGCCCGGTACACAAGTTTCCCAACCATAGTGTAAGCGTGTCACTCCGTCCAGCCAATCGGGCCTCACCGCAACAAGTGCTATTTCAAGAATGTAGCTCTTCCACTTCTCTGTAAAAATTTCTTGTCACGGCTTGTGTTCCATTCATTTGAGAAATATAATGTATTTATAAATATTTATCGAATCTGTAAAAAGGCAAAAACGCATCAATTCGTTCCTTCTCGCAGTGCAATGGCGTCCGAGATATTCACCCAACATATTTTCACAAAGGTTGCGGACTACTTTTTATCAAAATAATCATTGGTTTTATAACTCACAGTGTAAAGCAGCGTGGCAAAATTGATCTTTTGCATTGTTCTCGTGCTGATCTCGCCCTCGCACTTGGCACGGCCGCTTTTCAGCAGGTATCGGTGATGCGGCAAGCGCCGTGAAACGCACCTGTGGGTACATCATAGTCATACACATCGTAGCAAGCAATACCTCTGGGTCGCCTTAAATGGTGTTCCAGCGCAAAGGAGAGGCCGGTTGCCTCTCCTTTTGCTTGATGGGAAAAATCCTCATGTCCCTTAAACTGAGATTTCATCTCTGGCTGCGCGCCTTGCCGGTGCTTTTGTAATAATTCTGTTTTATACTGGAATCGTAATGTCCTGATAATTGGACAGGTTTTATGTAAAAATACTGCCATGAGGGACGCGCCAAGAATCATCTTTTTCTTTTGGCATCGAGTCGCGCGCAAATTGACAGTATTTGCAATTCGGTGTATCATATTATTAATTCTGAAGCCTTACAATAATGGGGCTTGCTTCATTGGCAGCTAACTGTATAATCGCTCAGAGTTTTTTAATATTGCGCATCAGCAGGCAAAATGCATACGGTTTACAGATTTGAATTTTTCAAGGGGAGAATATAGATGAAAACCGAATTTCTGCTGAAAACAGTCCGCGGGACTTCCTACGAAACACATAATATTTTAGGAAATTCTGACAGGGGCAATCCGGAAGAGCATCCCTACTATGATACATTCCGTGCTCGTCAGGGCGGGTATGAAATCTGGTTAAAGTCCTGTACTGTTGCATATTTGTCTGCAAAATCCGGGCCGTCTATCAGCATCAGGATAATTCACGCTGGACGTCAATACAGCGAACAGTATTTTATTGGTGTGCATTGCACTTTCACAATTTCTGATCTTGACGAAGCAATGCTTCGGGCAAAAACGGCCATAGAGCAATTTATTAACAGCCTGGATAAAATGAGCGATATGGAGTCATACATTTCGCTGAATGAGACGATTTCCAGCTCCTATGTCGATTTGAACAACCATTTCTTCAGGTCCCGACTCCCGTTTGAGCTGCCATGGGAACCCATCCGGAAATGAAAACGGAGAAGTGAGTGATTTGGCTGTGCGTGTTGCCCAGTCGATCAGCGTGAACATTCTATTTATAAGTTAGCAAACCCGTCGAAAGGCGGCGGCGCAAAGCTAGAGGGCCTGTTTCAATGGCAGCCAGCTGCAAATGAAACGTATGCTCTGTAGGGATACAGAGCTTTTTTATAATATGAGGTACATACCTCCCTTTGTTTTTCCGTTCGTCAGACGGCAGACCATTTGGAATGCCTGCCGGACTCGAAAGTCGCACGGATCCAATGTGATTGCATGAAAAGGTCGGTAAACATGGAAGTTTTTAATAACACAACGAATACTGTCCGGGATGATCTTGCAAAGGTCTTGACTTCCGGCAGCAAGGTTTCTGCTGCGGCCGCTTGCTTTTCGCTCTACGCGTTTCAAACGCTCAAGGAGCAGCTGCAGACGGTCGACGAGTTCCGCTTTATTTTTACATCGCCGACTTTTATCACCGAGAAGGCTCCAAAGGAAAAGCGGGAGTTTTATATCCCGCGGCTTTCCCGCGAAAAAAGCCTGTACGGCACCGAATTTGAAGTGCGCCTGCGCAATGAGCTTTCCCAAAAAGCGATTGCGCGGGAATGTGCGGCGTGGATGCAAAAGAAAGCAAAATTCCGTTCCAACATTACACAGAACGGTATGAATAATTTTCTCTGCGTAGACAGTCAGACAGACCATTTCACCTATATGCCGATGAACAGCTTTACGACCGTTGATCTGGGCTGCGAGCGCGGCAACAACATCAGCAACATGGTGACTCGAACGGCAATAAAACAACAATTCAAGAAAACGCGCTCAACGACAACTTCTACAAGCAGGAATTCCAGACGCTCTGGGGCTATATCAACCATCAATATGCCTACACGGTGGAATTTGATAGTGAAGAATTGATCAGAAAGTCAATCGAGCACATCAATAAAAACCTGTTTGTTGCACGTCTGCAGTATACTGTCACTGCCGGTCAGCAGATGCGGGACTTAAATGAGCATGACATTGAACGCGGGGACAGTTTTACTGAAGAGCAGACGCGCACCGAAACACTGCGCCTTGCCCAAACCAGTCAGATTCAATACGACCTTGTGGGTAAAATTGCAGAGGGTGCCACGCTGACCCGCCGTACAGCGGCGGCAATCCTGGCTGGACTTGAGAAGCCAATCTTTGGTATGTTCCGCCTCAACCCGGAGGAATTCATTACCAAGGTTATCAAACTGATTAAAGAGCAAAAGGCCACAATGATTGTGGAACACATTTCGTACAGCCACACAGAAGGAAAATACGACAGCTCCATCTTCACGGCAGAAAAATGCGGTGACTTTTCAAAAGCATTCCGCGCTAAGAAGCACATTCAAGACTATGTATTTACAGACGGATACGCGGAAAAGAGTGTTGAACGCCGTTTCGCCGAGGACATGGACCACGCCGCCGAAGTCAGTGTGTATGCCAAGTTGCCGAGAGGCTTTTCAATTCCCACACCGGTTGGCCATTACTCGCCGGACTGGGCCATTGCGTTCTATGCCGGAACCGTAAAGCACATTTTCTTCATCGCGGAAACCAAGGGCACAATGGCCACCCTCATGCTGAAGCCGATTGAGCAGGCCAAAATTGCCTGCGCAAAGAAGCTGTTCAATGAAATATCTACAGACGATGTGGTCTATCATGACGTAGATAGCTACCAAAGCCTGCTTAATATTATGGACAGCCTCTGATGGTAGCATATCACAAAAGCAGAACGTTGTTTTTCGCCGGAACACAGCAAGTCCCAAGGCTTCTGCAATCCGTATATGGATATAAAATGTGTAAGCCGTCCAATAAGGTGCATCCCGTTCATTAAACGAAAAAACTGCCACGGAGGAAATTCTTTCTCCGTGGCAGTTTGCTTATGCATATCAGCCCAAAAAAGTGCTTGCCTATGGCCAGTTATCCTGAAAGGCTTAATAAAAAAGTACTTACAGAATCAAGACTCACGAGAGCCAAGTTGCCTGGTTAAATCCCGGATTTTGCGTTCTATGATTCTGACGGTTCGTTCAAATGCGGCGTCGTCCTGACCTGTCGGGTCCTCCAGTCCCCAATCTTCACGGTGCGTACAGGGCAGATAGGGGCACTGTACGCCGCACCCCATAGTAATTACCACATCTACGGGCGGGAGTTCAGAGAGCAGTTTGGGACGTTGCGTTTGCGTCAGATCGACGCTGTATAGCCGCTTCATCACTCGGACTGCATCAGGATTGATCTGATCCTTGCGTTGTGTTCCCGCCGAGTAACTTTCAAAGACGTCTGCAGCCAGCAGTTTTCCCAACGCCTCGGCAATCTGGCTGCGGCAGGAATTGTGAACGCAGATAAATGCAACTTTTGGCTTTTTAAGATCTTTTATCAGGAATATCATCCTTTCCCATTTTGGTTTGATATACTGTATATTTCGTTGTCCATCTGGGATTTTCCATTCATGTTGCGGATCTCGCGGATACCATTGCTCGTATCATCAGGGTTTTGCCTGGAAATGCTTAGAATGTCTTTCTCATCCGTCTTCCCGTTTTGATTTTGCAGACAGTACTTTGCCATACACGTCACCCCCTCTCAGTTTTCATGCGTCCATTGGTATGTATGGTTTGTTGCGAGTTCAATGTTATTTGGCTGGAAACCAACCCCTCGTCTTGTTTGCTATCTTTACCAGCGTCAGCATAACGGGCACTTCCGTCAAAACGCCGACCGTTGTTGCAAGAGCAGCCGGACTGGTCGTCCCGAACAGCGCCACCGCCACCGCGACGGACAGTTCGAAGAAGTTGGACGCGCCAATCATCCCAGCCGGTGCAGAAATGTCATAGGGCAGCTTCAGGATGCGGCAGGCAAAATAGGCGATGAGGAAAATCAGGTAGGTCTGAAGGATCAGCGGCACCGCGATCAGGAGAATATGAAGCGGGTTATGGAGGATCACTTCGCTCTGGAACATAAATACCATCATCAGCGTGAGCAGCAGGCCGATCGTGGTTACGCCGTCGAATTTATGGACGAACTTCTTTTCGAAGTACTCCGCGCCGCGGCTCCGCACCACCAGCACCCGCGTCAAAATCCCGGCGGTCAGCGGCACCATGACGAACAGTACCACGCTGAGGATCAGCGTGCTGTAAGGTACGCTGACATTGGAGACGCCCAGCAGAAACTTGACGATGGGGACAAAGGCGAACAGGATGATGAGGTCGTTGGTGGCCACCTGAACGACGGTATAGGCCGGATTGCCCTTTGTCAGCGTGCTCCAGACGAAGACCATCGCCGTGCAGGGCGCCGCGCCCAGCAGCACCGCCCCCGCCAGATACTGCGTGGCCAGCTCCGGCGCGATCAGGCTCTTGAAGATCACGAAGAAGAACAGCACCGCAATGCCGTACATGGTGAACGGTTTGATGAGCCAGTTGGTGATCCACGTGACATAAAGGCCCTTGGGATTCTTTCCGACGTTCTGCACGCTTTTGAAATCGACCTTCATCATCATCGGATAAATCATAATCCAGATCAAAATGGCCATGGGAATGGAAACCCTGTAATATTCAAACCGGTTCAGAAATGTGCCGACGCCCGGAAGCCAGTGTCCCAGCAGGACGCCGACCACCATGCACAGCGCAGCCCAAACAGACAAATACTTCTGAAAAAAGCTGATTCCCTCATTTTGTTTCCCGAGCATACTTTCCCTCCAATATATCATATCAATATTTTTCGATATGACGTTCTGAAAGAAAGACGTGCTTTGACACGCCCTTCTTTTTATTTCCGAATCGGCTTGATGGTTTCACAGATGCAGCCGGTGCCGCCGGAAAAAATATCATGGATGCTGTCCATCGTGGACATCAGCAGCTCTTCGTTCAGGGAGTAACAGGTGTACCTTCCGCGTTTTCTGAATTTCACAATTTCCGCATCCATCAGAATTTTCATATCGTGCGAGATCGTCGACTGCCTCACGGCAAATGCGGACTGTATCTCCGCGGCGCACAGCTCGCCGCAGGACAGCATATCCACGATGCGGAGACGCTTCGGATCGGAGATCGCCTTGAGAACTTTTGAAGTATCCGCATAGTTGAAATCCATGAGCGCCTCCGCGTGCACCGTGATTCTGCTGTGTTAACCGGCAATCAGTATCCCAGCTTATGCAGCAGCTTTTCAACCTCGGCCGCGCTGTATACCTTGCCCATGGATACGACCTTTTCATTGACGACCAGGGCCGGCGTGGACATGACGCCGTAGGACGCGACAGCGGCCATGTCCGTGACATATTCCGCTTCAAAGGGAACCGTCATCGCCTTGAGCGCCTCGTTGGTGCTGACCAGCAGCGCATGGCAGCTCTTGCAGCCGCTTCCAAGGACCTTAACGCTTGCAAGGCCGGCCGCTGCCTTCGCGGCGCCCGCATCTGCTTCGAATGTTTCCACGGAACCGCTGCAGGCGCAGGCGGGCTGTTCTTCCTTTTTCCTGCCGAATCCAAACAAAGACATATTCATTACCTCCAAAAATTGTTGTTAAAATGCCAGCCAGAACATATAGAAACCAACCGCCAGAATCAGCGCGCCCATCACGGCCGTCAGGGCGGTGCCGGCCTTCCCGTAGGCATCGCTGCCGCTGATTCTCTGAACAAATCCCACGGATGTGCCCGCGGCGATCACAAGCGCGCTGTGTCCGAGGGAATAGAGCAGCATGAGCAGAATCCCCCAGGCAAGACTTCCCTTCCCGGCGATCATGCCGAGCAGCGCAATCAAAACCGGCGTCGAGCATGGTGAAGCAAAGATCCCGGCCAGAATACCAGCCAAAAACGCGCCGATCCAACCGCGCCGCCTGCTTTTGGACAGCAGATTGGCCGCTGGGATCAGGCGGATCACGCCCCAGGTCTGCAGCGCCATCAAAACCATCAGCGTGCCGAGAAAACCATACCAGACAGGCGATGAATTTCCCATCAGCTTTCCCGCCGAGGACGCGATCAGTCCCAGCGCGAGAAAGGTAACCGCGGTTCCGACCGCGAAAATCACCGAATAGCCAAACGCCTTTTTCGCATCCCGGCTTCCGCTTCCGCCCATATAGCCGATCACCAGCGGAACGCTGGACAGGGAGCAGGGCGTAAACGAAGTCAGAACCCCGGCAAACAATGCAAGCAAAGGTGCGAGCCAGAAATCCCCGGCGATTGTCCGCGCAATCTGATTCAGCCAGGCATCCATCATGTTACTCCCATTTCCGCAAAAATCTGCCGCATCTGCTCCTCCGTAATCCCGCCCTGATGGACCGTAAACACATGCTCGCCGGTATCCTTGCTGGAATACATCGTGAACGCAATTTGCTTTTGCAGACTTTCGCTGGGGACAAAGGGCGTACCGTCCGCATTGAAAAACACCTGCGTCGGAATGACCTGGATCGGGAAATTCTCCACTCCGTCCGTATATTTCCAAACGTCAATAAATTGAACGGCGGCCTTGCCCCGCCACTCGGCATGCAAGGTTTCCAGCACCGGAGCCATCTCTTTGCAGGGAACGCAGGAATCCGATCCGAAATCCACCACGGTCGGCACGCCGTAGGCCTTGATTGTTTCCAGGTCGACCGCGGTGATTTTCAGAGGGTAGGTCTCCTTTGCAGCAGATTCCGAAGCGGCTGCCGGTTCTGCATTCGCAGAAGGTGTTTTCGATGCGTTCTTCCAGAAATACATTCCGGCGATGACCGCGATGATGACAAGCGGGATCAGAATTTTGAATGCCGTTGGCAGCCTTTTTGTTCGGTTGTCATCACCCACAGCAGCTTCCCCCGCCGCAGCCGCAGACGCCTTTCATTGCTCCGCCATCGTCGCCGACATAGGAGATTGCCCCCACGGGACACTGCCTCTGGCAGCCGTGGCAATGGTCGATGCAGCCGTCTGGATTCACAACGACCGGCGTTGGGGACTTGCTTTTGTCATAGACGCCGTGCGGGCAAAAATCGGAGCAGGTGCCGCATTCGACGCATACGGCGTAATCAATAACAGGGTACCATTTTGCAGCCATTTTATATTCTCCTCCAATAATAAAGTGTATCAATTTACGCCTCCCGGCGTTCCCTTATACCAGGAACGGCTGAAGCACGTTGAAAAGATAACCGACGATGATGATGCCTACCGTGCAGATTCCGATAAACAGCCCCAGCAGCTTCGGCTTGACAGCCTTGCGCAGCATGATGAGCGAGGGAAGCGACAGCGTCGTGACCGCCATCATAAAGGACAGCACGGTGCCAAGCTGCGCACCCTTGCCGAGCAGCGCCTCCGCGATGGGAATGGTACCGAAAATGTCAGCATACATCGGCACGCCGATGAGTGTTGCCAGCACGACGCCGAAGGGATTTTCGCCGCCGAGCACGGCTTCGACTGCACTCTCCGGTATCCAGTTGTGGATCACCGCGCCGATGCCCACGCCGACCAGAATGTACGCAAACACTTTTTTGAAGGTGCTGACGACCTGATCCTTCGCATATGCCACGCGGTCGCGCTTTGTAAGTTCCGGAGACTCCATGTCAGCGCCGCCGGCGTTTTTGACAAAGTCCTCCACATAGCGTTCCATGTGCAGCTTTTCAATGATCGTGCCGCCGACGACGGCCACGATCAGCCCAAAGATCACATAGACAACGGCGACCTTCGCGCCGAAAATGCTCATCAGCAGAACGAGGCTGCCGAGATCGACCATCGGGGAGGAGATCAAAAAGGAAAACGTCACGCCCACCGGCAGGCCGGCGCTCGTAAAGCCGATGAACAGCGGGATGGAGGAGCAGGAGCAAAACGGCGTCACCGTACCGAGCAGCGCCGCAACGGAGTTGGCGCCAATGCCGCGGAAGCGGCCGAGGATCTTTTTGCTTCGCTCAGGCGGGAAGTAGCTTTGAATGTAGCTGATAATGAATATCAGCAGGCAGAGCAGAATCGTGATCTTGATCACATCATACAGAAAGAACTGTATGCTGCCGCCCCAGTGGGAAGCCGTGTCCAGCCCCAGTGAGGAAAGCAGAAGACCGACGACTGCATTGAGCCACTTCATGCCGAGAATTTGATTCTGAATAAAATCCCATACGACCATAGAGGAGCCTCTCTTGAAACTTGTCAAATCAACATTTTTTGATGCATTTCCCGTAAGGAAAGCCATCTGAATCGATGGCTTTTACTTGCAGAAATCGCTCGTTTGCTCGGTATTCGGCGTTGTCAGCTGACGAAGCAAGGAAATAGCCGACGCGCGCCCGGCCTCAGACAGGCGGTAATGCGTCCATTTGCCCTCCTGCCGGCTCTCCACGATTCCGGAATCACAGAGAATCTTCATGTGATAGGAAAGACTGGACTGGCCAATATCCATATCCTCCTGCAGCATGCACACGCATTTCTCGCCGCTGCGCAGGCGCTCCAGAATCGCAAGCCTGCGCGGATCACACAGCGCCTTGAATACCTTCGCATCCTTCTCATAGGAAGATTCCATTTCATCGCCTCAAATCAACTTTAACTGATATGATATATTACGCCTCAAATCAAGATTTGTCAATATGGTAATTTGCTTTTTCGCGTTCGCCCCTCTTCCTCCACCTCCCGCAGGCTCTCGTTCCTAACCCTTGACCGCGCCGCCCGTCAGGCCGGCGACGAGGTATTTCTGGGTGAACAGGAAGAAGACGATCACCGGCACGAGGATGATCGCGCTGGCTGCGCAGAGAGGGCCCCAGTCGGTGCCGGCGCTCTGCATGAAGGCGGTGATGCCGAGCGGCAGCGTTTTGAGCTTTGACGCGGACAGCTCCACAGATGCCCACAGCATTTCGCCCCACCAGCCGAGGAACGTGAAAATTGCGGTTGTGACCGTCGCCGGACGGACGATCGGCAGAACGATCCGCAGAAAGATGCCCGTCTCGCGGCAGCCGTCGATGCGCGCGGCCTCGAGGATCTCGTTCGGAACCGTCTGGAAAAAGTTGCGGTAGATATAGATGCTGAGAGGCAGGCCCCAGCTGATGTACGGCAGGATGACGGAGGCATAGGTGCCCGTGAAGCCCAGCTTGCTGACAAGCAGGTAGGCCGGCATCAGGATCGACTCGGACGGAAGCATGGACAGCAGAAAAATCCCGATCACGATGGCGTCAGCCCCCGGCACGTTCAGCCGCGCCAGACCGTAACCGGCCAGCGCGCTTAAAATCAGCGTGGCAAAAACGGTAATACCGACAACGATGACACTGGTGAGAAAATAGTCGCCGATCTTCGCGACATTCCAGGCATAGGCATAGTTGCTCCACGCGGCCCGCCCGGGCAGCAGCCAGATGTTTTTGTAGAACTCGCTTGTCGTCTTCAGACTGGTCAGCAGCACGAAGAAAATCGGGTAGAGGACCAGCAGCACGAACAACAGCAGCACAATCCGGATTACCCATGCGCCGGCGCGATTAGTATTCATAGGTTTCCCCCCTCAGCAGCCGCCGGATCAGGAGAATGCTGATCGCGACAACGACGGTAAACAGCACGCCCATGGCGGCGGCCGAGCCGAAGCTGCCGTAAATGAACGCTGTTTTTTTCATCACGATCGGCACGGTGGCCGTGAGATCGGCCGGGCCGCCCTGCGTCATGGTGAAGATAAGATCGTAGCTTTTGAACTGCGCGCCGAGCGTATTGATCGTGGCGAGCAGGATCATCGGTTTGATGAGCGGGAAGCCGATGCTCTTCATCTGCTGCCAGAAGCTCGCCCCGTCGAGATAACTCGATTCGTAGAGCGAGCGCGGCACGCCCTGCAGCGCGGCGAATGTCAGCATCATCACCGAGCCGGTGCACTTCCAGATCGCGACAAAGATGATGCAGGCCATGGCCGTGCCCCTTTCCTGCAGCCAGATGTGCTGCAGTCCGCCCAGTCCCACGAGGCGCAGGAAGCTGTTGAGCAGGCCCATCTCGGGGTTGAAGAAGAACACGAACATGATGCCGACGACAGCAGTCGGAAGCATCGCCGGGCTGTAGAGGATCAGGCGGAAGATGCCGCCCTCCTTCTGAGACAGGCGCAGAATCAGCACCGCGAAGAGCAGTCCCAGCACAACGCCGCCGAACGTCGAAGCGAACGCGTAGAGGACGGAGTTGCCGAACGCCCTGCGCGTGAGCGGGTTCTGCAGAACGCTCAGATAGTTGCGGAAGCCGGCGGCCGCCGGGCTTCCGAAGCCGTCCCACTTCTGAAACGACAGCACAAAGTTCCAGAAGAACGGGATGACGCTGAACAGCAGCACAAACAGAACCGCGGGGATCAGGTAGGCGACGCCTGTCCGCATGGTTCGCTGTTTTATTTTCATCGGTTTTTACTCCTTTTGGCGCAGTATGGGTACAGAGAATGCCGCCTGCCTGCGGCGAAGCGGCATTCTCTGTGCGGCGGCTGTGTCAGCCGGCGTTTTCCAGGCCCTGCAGATTCTGGATAACGGTGTCCACACCGCCGTTGAGAACGAGATCGGCAGTGAGGCTGTTGTTCAGGTAATCAAAGACAGCGCTCGAGTAGGGCGGCTCAGCCTTGAATGTTTCGGCCTGCGCCATCACTTTCTGCACGAAGGGATCAGAGACCTGAACATTGACGTTCGCGGGGATGTAGCCCTGATCCGCGTGGATCTTCTGGATGTCCGCGCTGAGATAGGTCTTCAGGACTTCGACGGCCGCGTCGATGTTCTTGGCGTTTTTCGGGATGAACAGGCAGTTCATGCCGCCGAGAATCGCGCCCTTGTCGCTGACGGACGGCCACGGGATCAGCACGGTTGTGAAGTCGGCCGCACCGTCGGCGGTCTGCTTGGCGCCCGCGGCGATCTCCGGCATCATCAGGACCTTTCCCTGATAGAAAGCGGCCTTCGCCTCGTCGTTCTTGACGGTGACGGCGCCTTCGCCCGGATACATATAGCCGTTGTCGTAGAGAGCCTTCGTGGCTTCGAGGGCTTGCTTGCTCTCATCGGAGCCAAGAGAGATGTTCCCGTCGGTGAAATCCTGGCTCTTGCCTTCCGCGGCGGCAACGCTCAGGATCGCGTTGCGATAGATCCAGGCGGCGCGGTTCAGATCGGTCGCGTTTGTGAACGGATACAGGCCGGCGGCCTTGATCTTCGCACAGGCGGCGTTGAATTCATCCATCGTCCAGGCGTCGGGGATGGTGACGCCGATCTTGTCAAGCGCTTCCTTGTTGCCGAGGATGACGCTGAAGTTGGATTCCCAGGGCAGGCAGACGAGCTTGCCGTCGATCGTGCAGGCGTCCAACTCCGCCTGGGAGAAATATGCCTTGAACTCGGGGTCGGCGTCCAGATACGGCATGAGGTCCACCGCCATGTCGGCAAAGTTGGCCATGCTGGAAGCCGGATAGTTGTAGATGTCGCACGGATCGTTGGAGGCGATGCCGGTGCGGATGACGGTGTCCATGTTCGACCAGTCGATCTGGATGGAGTCAATGGTGTACTTGTCGGCGAGCGCCTTTTCCAGCGCGTCCGTCATCATCGGGCCCGACGTGTACTCGATGCATTTGCCGTAGAACTTGATGGCGGGCTTTTCGCCGGTGGTCTGCGAGGCAGAGGCCGACGCGGCGGCCGAGGTGCTTGCGGAAGCGGAGGCGGCGGGCGCGGAAGCGGCGGGCGTGCTCGCGGCCGCGGATGTGCTCGCGGATGTCGCCGTCTTGGCCGCGCAGCCGGCAAAGCTCAGCACGAGCAGCGCCGCGGCAAGCAGCAAAATGACGAATTTCTTCTGGTTTCTCATGATGTTCCTCCTCATTTTTTCACTGGAGTTGGACAGCCGTCCATTTTTCTCCGCTGAAAACAGTATAACCTTGTGTATTTTGCCTGTACACGGAAGAAAATTCTCATTCTATCCAAAAAATTACGATGGGCTCTGCTTGCGGTAGCAGCTGGGTGAGCAGCCAACCTCCCTCTTGAAGACGGCGGAAAAATACTTGTAGCTGCTGAAGCCGACGCGGGTCGCCACCTCATAGGTCAGCTCGCTGGTCGTGTCGAGCAGGCGGCAGGCCTCCTGTACGCGAAGATGATTGACATAGTCTACAAACGACATGCCCATCTCGCGCTTGAACAGGGAGCTGAAATAATTGCGGGATTTCTGCACGCAGTCCGCTGCGTCCTCGAGGCTGATGTCGGACTGGAAGTTCTTCTGGATGTAGTCGGCGGCGCGCATGATCTCGCGGCTGCAGCCCTTGCCCGAGAGCAGGCGCAGCCGTCGGATCACGTCGGTGCAGAGCTGCCTGGCCCACGTCTCATAGCCTTCTGCCGTGACATAATCCGGCAGACGGTCCACCGGCAGCTCGTCGCTGACGCCCCTGCCGCGCAGAATGCCGATTAACAGGCTCCGAAGCTCCATGCACGACGCGGCAAGCGGCTCCGCGGACGTCACGCCGCAGCCGCGGTAGCGCTGAAACAGTTCCCTGAGGCAGGCCTCCGCCAGTTCCGCCTGCAGCTTCGTCACGTCCCGCTCGAGCTCCTCGCGCGCCAGCGGCAGCTGGCGCGCAAATTCCGGGACGCCCTGCGTTTCCTGCCATGAAAAAAACGACGCGCCTCCCCTGGAGAAACGGCTGCAGAGCGCGCGCTGCGCCTGGCGGTACAGCCCGCCTGCCCGCGCGAGGTCATCCGTGCCGCTCAGCGCAAGGCTGACGCTCGCGCCGAACTGGCCCTTGATGCCGGCGTTGAGCGTCTGCTGCCACTGGCGCAGCAGGTCGGTTGTTCTCGTCATGAGCTGGCCGGGTCCGACCAGCACCGGCCCGCGCGTTTCTTCGAAAAAGATGCGCACGCCCGCCCGTTCGAGCGGCTGCAGCGCCGAGGCGACGTAGTCGCAGATGAGCGGCAGCTGCGCCTCCGCCGTGTCGTCGGCGCTGACGATCGCGAGGAAGCAGGCTCCGTCCGCCGCAAGCCCCAGCTCGGCGCGCAGCTCCCGCGCCGTCTGCGTCGGCAGCGGCCCGCCCTGCCCCACCAGCGTGCGGCGCTTCGTTCGGCGTGCAAGCTCCGTGTAGGCAGTGCGCATATTCGACTCGTCCGTCTCGCGCCGCACGGCCTCGCAGCACTGCAGAACCTTCTTTTCCAGCTCTCCGATGTCGATGGGCTTGAGCAGATAGTCCGCAGCGCCCAGCTTCAGCGCTTCCTGCGCGTAGCGGAACTCCGAATAGCCGCTCAGCACGATCACGCGCAGCGGCGCGTACAGCTGCGACGCGCGGCGGCTCAGATCCAGGCCGTCCATGCCGGGCATCCGCACGTCCGTAATGAGGATCTCCGGCTTTTCCGCGCGGCATAGCTCCAGCGCATCGAGCCCGTTTTCCGCCGTCAGCACCCGCGTGATGCCGAGCGATGCCCAGTCGATGCTCTCCGAAAGGCCCTCGCGGATCTGAACCTCGTCATCAGCAATCAGCAGCTTCATCTTCCGTCTCCTCCTGTTTTGGCAGCACGACCGTCACCCTTGTTCCGGCGCCGGGCGTGCTGTCGAACGTGATCCCATACTCTTTTCCGTACTTGCACTGCAGCCGTTTCTGCAGATTCGTCAGCGCGAACGCGTTGCCGGTCTCGTCCGGCTCGCGCAGCGCCCGCCGCACGGCCTCCGGGTCAGTGCCGAGGCCGTTGTCCTCGACGGTGTACGTCAGCTTCCCGTCCGCCTCGCGGATCTTCACCTCCGCGACGCCGTGGCCCAGCTTCCCCTCCAGCCCATGGACAATCGCGTTCTCGACAAGCGGCTGCAGGACGAGATTCAGCACCGCGCAGTCCAGCAGCGGCTGCTCGGCGTCTATGAGGACCTCGATGCGGCTGCCGAAGCGATTTTGCTGGATGAGCGCATAGTCCTGCAGATTTGCGACCTCCTCGCGGACGGTCGTCATCTCCCGGCCGCCGTTGAGTGCGTGCTTGAACAGGCGCGCCAGGGCCGCGGCCTGCGCGGCGATGTCGGGCTGCTTGTTGCGCAGCGCCATCCAGCGGATCGATTCGAGCGTGTTGTTGAGAAAATGGGGGTTGATCTGCGACTGCAGATAGCGCAGCTGCGCCTCTTTTTCCGCGAGCTGCGATTTATAGACCTTCTCAATGAGATCCTCGATGTAGCGGCCCATCTCGACGCACGAGCGGTTCAGAAGGCCGATCTCATCGTTGGCGCTGCGGCGCTCGGTGAAGGTGTAATTGCCGTCGTGGAAGCGCTGCACCTCGCCGGAGAGCTCCGTGATCGGCCGGATGATGCTTTTGCGCTGGATGAGATAGAACGCCGCGCCAAACACGAAGATCAGTCCGAGGCAGCAGAAAAACACGACGTTGTAGAGCCGCTCGCCGCTCAGACGCGCGTAGTCGTCCGTCCGCACGAGATACCAGCCCGGATTCTCCAGCAGGCAGAAGGTCACGAGCTCCCCGTTTTTGAGAAAATACCCCTCCCGCTGCCGCATGATCTGCGCGCAGTCATCCTGCCCGGCCAGATTTTCTCCGAGCAGCGACTTGTCCAGCGAGGAGATGACGTTTCCCCCGGCATCCATGAGATAGATGTTCCCTGTGGTCTCGCCTGCCTGCCCGCCGTACAGGCCGCAGAGATATTTTTCCGAGATCGTCAGCTTCTCCGCGCCCAGCGTGACGCCGAACTCGTAGAGATCGTTCACCGCGCGCAGCACGGGAACCTCAAACCCGCGGTCCCGGCGGGAAACATACGCCTGGTTTTCCGCGACCGGCAGCCAGCAAAGAGGCCGCGCGCCAAGGCCGAACGGCTGCACGTTATCCGGCAGTGCATCGCCCACCATATAGGCCCCGCTCTGCGTCAGAAGCGTTCCCGTGTCGGAAAACAGCGCCGCGTGCAGAAGATAATCGCGGGAATCGAGCAGTCTGCCCAGCAGCAGATCGACCGGGTAACGGTATTCATAGAGCGCTTCCGGCGCTTCGGAGCTGCAGCGGCGCAGATACTCCTGCACGGCGGGCGCCGCGAGGATCTCCTTTGAAACATAGTCCGTGTCGCTGACCATCGAGTCAATCGGCGTTTCGGCCTGCTTGAGCGTCTCATATACGGCGCTGCATGTTCGCCGCCGCAGCTCCGCGCTGATCTTTGTATTGAAAAAAGCAAACAGCAGCGTCAGCGGCAGAATCAGAAACAGCGTGAGTGTGATCACAAACTTTGTGCTGATGCCAAGATCCCGAAAACGGCGTTTTTTCATGGCGGATCTCCTTTTCAGCCCGGCCTTTGCCAGGACGGCGCGTGAAAAAATCGGTTTATTTCGTAAAATTTTCTCCTGTTTCCCGGAGAAGCGCTTTGATACAATGAACATGAAAGAAAACGCGGAGGGAGGATGCCCTGTGGACAATAGCGGAATGGGGAATATCCGGTGGAATACGCAGAGCCGGGACTCCTCCGAATCCATGCCCTTCGGCGGGCACAGCATCGGCGGAAACCTCTGGGCAGAGGATGGCTGCGTATGGCTGTATCTGGCGCAGAGCGGATGGTTCGACGAGAACAACTCCCTGCTCAAGGCGGGGCGCTGGCGGCTCTGCTTCGAGCCGGCGGCGTTTGGCGCGCACTTTTCGCAGACACTCTTCCCGGAGCGCGGGGAGATCGTTCTGGAGGGAGACGGCCTTACGCTCACTGCCTGGGCCGAGTCCGGCGCCCCGCGCGTCCACCTGGAGATCAAAAGCGAGATTCCGCGTACCGTGCGGTGCGAATATCAGAGCTGGCGCACGGCGGATCGCCGGGTCTCCAACTGCTCGTACGAGCTGTTTCAATGCAAAGAGGTTTTTTTCTATCCGCTCGCCGACCCGGTCTTTTACCGTGACACGGTCGAGCCATCGGAGCGCGAGCTGGTCTTTTACCATAAAAACCGCACGCCGGCGCTTTCGTTTCAGAAGGAACTGGACGATCAGGGCCTTTCCGCGTTTTCCGACTGTCTGTACAACCCGCAGAAGGGCCGCATCATGGGCGGCTGTATGCGGGCTGCGGGGCTCGTCCTCCGGCGAAGAACCAAGGGCCGCTGGCAGGACACGCCCTATATCGGCTGGGAGTACGAATCGGAGGCGCCCCTGACCCAAACGCAGCTGGACATCTGCCTGCTGGTTCTGCAGCCCGCGCGTCTTCCCGCGTGGCGGCGGGAGCTGCTGGCGCTGACCCGCTTCTCCCGCGCCGAACGGAAGAAAGAAGCCGAGGACTGGTGGCGGGATTATTTTGCCCGCAGCAATATTGACGTCGATCCCGCGCATCCCGGCTCCGCGCTGTGGAAGCTCGGCCGGAACGCGAACCTCTTCCGATACATGATGGGCTTCAACTTTTCCGGCTTCTGGCCGACGAAGTTCAACGGCGGCCTTCTGACCTTCGACCCGTCGCTCGCCGGAAAGAGCCCGTGGAGCGACGATCCCCTGCGCTACACGCCGGACTTCCGTCTCTGGGGCGGCGGCAGCCACACGATTCAGAATCAGCGGCTTCTCTACTGGCCCATGCTGCGCAGCGGCGATTTTGCGCCCATGCGCCAGCATTTTGATTTCTTCCTCCGCATCCTTCCGGCGGCGCTCGCGAACGTCCGGGAGCATCTGCACGTCCGCGGGGCGTTTTTCCCGGAGCAGGTCGGTATCTACGGCCTGTGCTGCGGCTGCGACAACGAATGGGGCAACCGCACGGGACTGCCCGTGACACAGATCAAATATCACTTCAGCAATTCTTTGGAAACCTGCCTGATGATCCTGGACTATCACGCCTGGACAGGCGAGCCGATCGGAAAATATCTGCCGCTCATCGACGCGGTGCTGGAATTTTACGATTCCTTCTATCCTGAAAACGACGGGGCCGGGCACATGGTCCTCTATCCCGCCAACGCGCTCGAGAGCTACCACGTCGTGAAAAATCCAGTCGACGCCATCGCGGGGCTGAAGTGCGTTCTCACGCGGCTTCTCTCGCCGGAGCCGGCGGGCCTCGGCTCGCCGGCGCAGCGGGCACGCTGGGCCGCGCTTCTCGCGCGCGTGCCGCCGCTGCCGACCGTCAAAAAGGACGGGGTCAAAATCCTCGCCTACGCGGCCACGAAGTCGCCCCGGCACAACTGCGAGCTGCCGCAGCTCTACGCGGTGCATCCCTACGGCCTGTACGGCCTGGGAAAGCCGGGCCTGCGCCTGGCCGCCGACACGGCGCTGCACTGTGCCGAGAGCGGCGAGCAGCTCACCCACGTGAGCTGGCACCCGACGGGCATCGTATACGCGCGGCTCGGCATGCTGCCGGAGGCCATGGACTTTCTGCAAAAAAAGCTCTCCGACGGGCCGTTCCGCTTCCCGGCCTTCTGGGGTCCCGGCCACGACTGGACGCCCGACCACAACTGGGGCGGCAGCGGCGTGCTGCAGCTGCAGGAGATGCTTTTACAGGCGGACGGGCGAAAAATTCTGCTCTTCCCCTGCTGGCCGGCCGACGCGGACGTGCGCTTCCGGCTGTACGCGCCGTATGAAACGGTCGTCGAGTGCGAGCTCGCGGGCGGCCGCATCCGGCGTCTTTCCGTCACGCCGGAGGAACGAAAAAAAGACATCGTGTGTTTTCTGCGCCGCAGCGTACCGCAAGACGGCTCCGTCTGCGGATCCTTCTGATTTCAGTATACCGTCCGCCTGCGGCGACGGAGTATCCGAAATATTACGAAAAGGATCAAAATTTACGGTTTTACCCAAAAAGCAGCCGGTTTCCCTCGCTATCCGCTTCATTTTCTCGATTATCGCAACAACGCGTTTGGCCGGCAAGCTCCCGGTGGCGCGCCAAACAGCTTCCTGCAAAATCGCGGAATCCACCGCTGCAAAGAAAAGAGGAGTTTCCATGAAACAGGCAGAGCTTCAAGGCCTTCTGCAGAATCCGCCTGCCGAATATCGCAGCGCACCGTTCTGGTCCTGGAACGGAAAACTGGAGCAGAGCAGACTGGACGAGCAGCTGCGCGGCTTTGCAGCCGCCGGAGCCGGCGGATTTTTCATGCATTCCCGGGAGGGGCTGGAAACGGCGTATCTGTCCGGGGCGTGGCTGCAGGCGATTGTCGCCAGCGCCAAAACGGGAAAAAAGCTGGGGCTGCGGCCCTTTATTTACGATGAGGACAAATGGCCGTCCGGCATGGCCGGCGGTCAGGTGGCAGCCTCCGACCCGGCGCTGCGCGCCTGCGCCATCACGCTGGCGCCCGACCGTGGGGATTGCCGGTTTTCCTTCGCCGCGCGGCTTGAGCAGGGCAGCCTGAAGGGCGTCCGCCCCGGCGGCGAGCTGCAGCCGGGGGAACGCCTGCTCGGAATGGAGATCGAGTATTCCGGGCCGTCCGACTGGTACAGCGGCAGCGCTCCCTCCGACAATCTCAACCCGCAAAGCGTCGGGAAGTTCCTGGAGCTGACGCATCAGCGGTATCAGGAGGCGTTTTCGCACCGCCTGTCCGACTTCGTGGAGGGCTTTTTCACCGACGAGCCAAACTTCTGCGATTTTTTTGCCGCCTTTACGCCCGGCCAGCCCTGGCTGCCGTGGACGCAGGCGCTTCCGGAGTATTTCCGGCGGCGCCGCGGCTATGACCTGCTGCCGGAGCTGCCGTACCTGTTCTACAAGGGGGAAAAATCCCCCCAGATCCGGCACGACTACTGGCAGACGCTGACGGAGCTGTTTGACGAGTCCTATTTTCAGCAGATCCATGCCTGGTGCGCCGAAAACGGCGTGAAGCTCTGCGGGCATCTGCTGTTTGAAAACGGACTCGGCTATCAGGCGCGCGTCTGCGGCGCGGCCATGCCGCACTACCGCTGGTTCGACATGCCGGGGATCGACATTCTCGGCGAGCGGACGGAGGAATATCTGACGCTCAGGCAGTGTACCAGCGTCGGACATCAGTACGCAAAACCCGTCGTCAGCGAGACCTACGGCTGCAGCGGCTGGCAGTTCGGCTTTGAGGGCCAGAAGCGGATCTGGGACTGGCAGGCCGTGATGGGGGTCAGTCTCCGCTGCCAGCACCTGTCGCAATACACCATCAAGGGCCTGCGCAAACGCGATTATCCGCCGTTTTTCGGCCCGCAGAGCGAGTGGTGGCAATATGACCGCGCCATGGAGGATTACTGCGCGCGGCTGTCTGTGCTCGCGCGCTCCGGGCAGGTCTGCCGCGACATTCTTCTCATCCATCCGCAGAGCAGTGTCTGGACGAAATGCGGCAGCGCGGAAACGGAGGACCTCTCGCACTTCGACGGGAACATGGGCTGGACCGACGCGCATATCTATCGCCTGAACGCGGAATACGACAGGCTGAACCGGCTGGCGAAAGCGCTGCTGCTGAGCCAGTGCGATTTTGATTTCGGCGACGAGATGCTGCTGGCTGAGGACGGCCGCGTTGAAAAGGGAACCCTGTGCCTGGGCCAGGGGCGCTACCGCCTGATCGTTGTGCCGTGGGTCTGCTCGCTCTTTGCGTCCACCTGCCTCCTGCTGGCGCAGTTCGAGGCAGACGGCGGCCGTGTCGTCTGGCTCGGCGGGCTGCCGTCCATGATCCAGGGCAGGCCGGATTCGCTTGCGTCCCGGCTGTTTCCGCGGGCTGAAATCGTGCCGGATGCCGCCGGCGCGCTCGCCGCTGCGATGACGTACCGCCAGGTGCAGATCACGGATCTGGAAACGCTGCAGCCCGCGCCGATTCTGACAAGCCTGCACAAGCTGGATGGCGGCTTCAGCCTGATGGCCGTCAATCCGGATCATGAAAAAAGCCATTCCTGCCGCATCCGCCTTCCGGCGTGCGGCGCGGTGACGCGGTTTGACCCATTGAGCGGCGGAAAAACGCCGGTCAGCACAAATGAACAGATGGAATTTGACGCGTGCCTCTCGCAGTCGGACTGCAAAATATATCTTCTCGATACGACCCGGCCCATGCGCTGCGCGCCGCTGGCCCTCCCCTATCGCGACGTACACGAGACAATCCCCACGGCGGCCTGCCTCGGCCCCTGCGCGGAATTTCGCCGCACCATGCCGAACGCGCTGACGCTCGACCTGTGCCGGTATCGCACGGCGGGCGAGTGGAGCGGGGAAATGGACCTCTGGCGAGCGCAGCGTGAGATCCGCGCAGCGGCGGGCTTCCGGCAAATCTTCGGCAGCGGCCAGGCCATGCGCTACACCTGGATCGGAGAGCAAAAACCGTCGGTTCCCCTGTCGCTCCGGTTCGTGTTCACCGTGCGCGATCTGCCGGACGGGCCCCTGCATCTGGCGCTGGAGGAGGCCGGACGGATGGAGGTGCGCTGCAACGGCGCCGTCTGCAGCCGCGCGGACGGGTATTTCCTGGACCCGGCTATCCGCCTCGTCGAGCTGGAAAACGTGCAGCCGGGTGAAAACCAGCTGCTGCTGCGCTGCGAATACACGCACGAGATGGAGCTGGAGGATCTGTACCTGCTCGGCAATTTCGCGCTCGCGGCGGACCGCGCGCTTGTCCGCGAGCCGAAAACGCTGCGCTTCGGCGACTGGTGCCTGCAGGGGTATCCCAATTATCCGGGCAGTATGGTCTATCGTTTCTCCTTCCGTGCGCAGGCCGGCCGGCTTTCGCTGCGGCTGCCTGAATGGAGCGGCACGCTGCTCAGCGTGCGGGTCAACGGCGGTGCGGAGCAGGTCGTGCTGTGGCGCGGCCAGGAGGCGCTTTCCCTGCAGGTTTCAGCCGGAGAAAACCGGATGGAGATCAAGGTGGTCGGCGGGAACCGCAATCTCTTTGGGCCGCTGCACCAGCCCAACCTCAGGAACAGCCGTATCGACTGGCGCGACTTCCGCACCGAGGGCGGCGCATATTCCTCCGACCAGGTCCTGCAGCCCTGCGGTCTGCTGGGGCAGATTTACCTGGAGTAACCGGGCATCCGGTCTGGCACATACCCGAAGGTATTCTCCCGCCACTGGGGAGAATGCCTTCGGGTATTGGTTTCACGGATGGAAATTTCTTGGTATGCCAGCCGTTCCGGGGCCGATAAAGGGTCTGTCGGCATGAAGAGCGGCTCCTCCCATTGCCGAAGAAAATCATGCGCGCCGCCGCTGTGCAGGAGCTGGAGAAATCCGCGCAACGGTATCCGGCCACGGCTCGGTGACGGCCCGGCCGGCAAGAATTTCGTTGAGATCAGCGGTGATGTCCATTGCAGCATCTCGTATTTATCATGAAGTAATCGCAGAATGTGCTGCGCTGAATACCGACCGTATTTACAAGCTGTGCGATGCTGATTTTTTCAAGGGGCGCCATTGCCATCTGCGCTTTCAGCTCCGTGACAAGCGCGTTTTTTTGTGAATTGATTGTTCATGCGGCCTCCGGCGTATTATCTGCCTGTTGCTTTTTGCAGCACTGCAAAAAGCTGCTTTGGTTCAATTGGTTTGGTGAGATAGTCGTCCATACCCATCTCGTGCGCTTTTCGGATGTCTTCTTCAAAAGCGTCGGCGGTCATCGCGATGATGGGAATTGTCTGCGCGTCCGGCCGGGGCAGCGCGCGAATCCTTTTGGTGGCGCCGTATCCGTCCAGATTCGGCATTCGCAGATCCATCAGGATGGCGTCGTAATACCCGCTCATGGAATCCCGAAAAGCTGTAACGCCGTCTTTGCCGTCCGCCGCACAGTCCACGCAGACGCCCTGCTCCTTGAGCAGGATGACGGCGATCTCCGTATTGAGCCGATTATCCTCGCACAGCAGGACCTTTTTGCCGGCGAGAGATCCCTCGGGCAGCGGCTGGGCCGGCGCGTAACTGTCAGCGTCGTCCACGCGCTGCAAGGGCAGGTAAATTGTAAATTTTGTTCCGACCTGAATCTTGCTCTGCACCTCAATCCGCCCGCCCATTAAATCCACAATGCGCTTGACGATCGCCAGGCCGAGCCCTGTGCCGATCACGTTGGCGCTTTCGGGCCGGTGCTCCTGCGAAAACGGCTCGTAAAGCCTCGTCAGAAACTCTTCGCTCATGCCGATGCCGTTGTCTTCCACCGTAATCCGGTGGCTGCAGCCCCAGACCTCATTCGGCAGAATCTCCACAGACAAGGAGATCGTGCCGCCGGCTGGCGTATATTTGATGGCGTTGGAGAGCAGATTCAGAAGGACTTTTTGAAGCTTGAGCTTGTCCGTCAGCAAGGTCTCCTGGGGCAGCTCGGTCGTTTCGAGCCGCAGGTTCTTGAGCTCCGCAGAGGGGCGAAGCGCGGTTACGACAGACAGCCCCAGCTCGCGGCTGTCCACCGGAGCGGGCTCGAGGACGAACTTGCCGCTTTCGATGCGGCTCATCTCCAGCGTGTCGTTCACCAGCGCCAGCAGCAGGTTCCCGGAGGACTGGATCTTCTCCAAGTATTCCTGCTTCTTTATCGGGTCGTTTTCCCGCATGGCGATGTCGGTAAAACCGAGAATGCCGTTCAGGGGCGTGCGCAGGTCGTGGCTCATGCTGGAGAGAAAGGAGGATTTCGCCTGATTGGCGCGGTCGGCGTCAAGCTTGGCCGCTTCCAACTCGGCGATCTGCCGATGTTCGGCCTCGTATTGGCGCGTGATGTCGCTCATGCAGAAAAATATGACCTCATGGTTATTGTTGAGCCAGGTCATCTGAAACAGCTTTTGCCTGACAGAATGATCGGCCGCGACGATGGGATTCGAAAAAGTATATACAGGCTGCGACTTCAGCACGGCGACGATTCTCTGCAGCGACAGCGCGTCTGCCACGGCTGCGCGCGTCTCAGCGGGAAATGCCGAAAGATGGTCGTGCAGATCGGTTTCGTAATGATTCAGCCCGGAAAAAACGGGCCCGCCCCGGCCGTTGTCCAGGCGGTAGATTCGGCAGGCGCCGGTCTCCGTGTAGATCAGCCCAAGCTCGTCGTAGTCAAGATCGGTCAGTTTGGCCAGGATCTCCTGCTCCAGCATCTTCTCCGTAATGTCGTAGGCGTACATGATACACTCAATATCGCCGGCGTCGGGGGACATATAGGTATGTATCACCAGCGAGACCCAGATGATGGCCGCCCCCTCGCTTTGGCGGCAATACTGGATCTGATGGTGCAGTTCTCCCTGCTGATAGCGCTGGATCAGATTTCCCCGGTCAATCGTGGTATGCAGCGCTCTCTTATCAGAGGCGGCGTGAACGAGTTCGGTAAAGCCCATCCACGTCCTGTCATACGGGGCATTGGCCTGAATCGGATACGCATATTCGCTGAGCGGGGTGTAATCCAGTATGACGTCCTTGGTCAGGTTGCAGCGAGCTTTGAAAATCAGGCGCTGGTCGCTGTTCTGGCGCAGATATTCCATTTCGTGCTCATAACGTTCCTGCACTTTTTTGTCCGCGGTGATATTCTGCCCGAGCCCGTATGCCTTTACCGCGCGGCCGGTCTCATCCGTCACAACCGTGTAGGTGGTGCGCATGCAGCGGGGTTCCCGGCCGGGCTGCGCCTTATACCACATCTCGCAGGACGCTTCGCGGCCCTCCTCCACGCTTTGGTACATGGCGCGTATCTTCGGCATATCCGCCGCTTCAAAATACGCGGCCAGGGCATCGGGGATATTTTCGACGACAGGCGGGAGACCGATTCTTTCACAGTCCGCGCGGGTGAGGTCGTTGTCGGCGAAGGTGATGCGATGCGCCGCAATATCGTATTCCCATAAAACCAGCCGCGCGGATTTGACCGCGTTCTCGTACAGCTTGCGGCTCTCCTGCAGAGCCGCGGCGGTGCCGGCCAGCTCCGTAATATCGGTGTAAGCCAGGTAGGCGACGCCCATTCCGCTGGGGCTGAGGATCAGATTGCCCTCTGCATGCGCCCATGCGTAGTCGTCTGTCCCCTGCACCTTTATGCGATAAATGGCGTCCAGCGGCTTGTTCTGCGTGAGAAACGCCTCAAAATCTCTGCGGTTTTTGGATTGGTCTTCCGGATGGATGCAGGAGATCAGATCGTCAAATGTGCAGGGCCGGCGAGCTTTGTCCGACATGCCCAGCCTGTGCGCCATGTGGCGGTTGATCGTCACTTCATGCGGGATGCCGTCCTGCACAAGGCAGACGCAGATTCCGGCGGGCACGTTGTTGATGATGCGGCCCAGGCGCTCGTTTTCCCATTTTAAGGCGGCAGCGCTTTCCGCCTCGCCTTTCACTTTGGGCAGCTTCCCCTGCGTGCCTGCCGCTTCGGTGACATCAATCAAAATGCAGGAAAGCGCGCGCCTGAGATCCCCGGCGGCCGGGCCGGCGGTCATCACGCACTTGACCCGGAGCATCCCCGACGCAGCCGGAAACCGGAAAATTTTTCTGATATTTTGCTCGTTCGTTTCGCAGACTTCTCTCACAGCCTGCAGCAGCTGGTCGTATTCCGACTCATATCCGACCCAAAGGCCGCGAAGAGATCCTCCGGAGATCCGGTCGAATTTCTCCTGCGTGTAGCCCGCGAATCGGCAAAGGCCGCTTTTCCCTTCGATGACGGTCAAATCCTCGTCACACCGGATTCTGATTACGCAGATGTCGGCGGCCAGCATAAGCTGCTCTTTTTCAAGCACGGCTTGCTGCAGATCGGCGTTCAGCTGTCCGAGCTTCTTTCGACAGGCAGGCGCGCCTGAGCTGTGCTGACGATTGTCTTCCACGCGGAGCTCCACCTTTCCCAACAGCGATGAAGTTTACTTCTTTTTGAAATAGGGCGTATCGCAGGGCGCGTTCCACAGCCGGATCAGCTCGTCGTCCATGCGGGCGAGAAACATCTGGAAGCCGGCCGCTTCCTGAACAGTCAGAAGATTGCCGATATAGTTGGCGGCGATTTCCATGTTTTTTTCCTTGAGATAGGCGTCGCAGCGCCGATAGACGATCAGCAGCTCCATCATTGTCGTCGCGCCCATGCCGTCCAGCACCAGCATGACCTTTTCTCCGCTCTGCAGGTTCAGATCCCGCAGCAGGGCGTCCAGCATGATGCAGGCGGTTTCGTCGGCAGTCTTGAGCTTCATGCGCCCGCCGCCCTCTTCGCCGTGCTGGCCCATGCCGATCTCCATGTCGTCGTCGCCGAATTCCGCGAGAGATGCGCCGGTCACGGGGTGCGTCGCCCCTCGGACGCCCACGGCGAGGGTCGCCATCTGGTCGGCAAAGCGCTGGCAGACGGCCTGCACAGCGCCGATCTCCATGCCTGACGCGGCCGCTGCGCCCGCTATTTTATAGAGCAGAATGCAGCCGACGAGTCCCCGGCGCTGGTCGGCACGCGAACGGGGCGAGGCGGAGATGTCCTCCTGCGTGACGATTTCGCGGACGTCGATCCCCTCCGCCCGGCAGGCCTCGGTGGCAAGCCTGCCCGTCAGAAGGTCGCCCTCGTGATTGAGCACGACAAAAATCACGCCTTTTCCCCGGTCGGCCCGCTCCAGCGCCTTGATGGCAATTTTCTCCTCGGGGGCGACAAAAATATCGCCGGAGACGGAGACGTCCAGCATGCCTTCTCCCACGAAGCCGATGGGCGCGGGCTCGTGGCCCGAGCCGCCCATGCCGACGACGGTAACCCGGTCAGCGCGGTCCAGCGCTCTGCTCACGATCAGACGGTCCTCTTCCAGCTTTACGGCATCCGCGTTGGCGGCCGCATAGCCCTCCAGCAGTTCGTCGGTTAGATTCTGCGGGTTGTTGATGAACTTTTTCATTTCTGTTACCTTCCCATGCGGCAATGACCGTTATTTGATAAACTGACGCAGCGTCGAATACAGCTGACTGATGCTGATGGGCTTGATCGTGTAGGCGTTCATGCCGCACCCAAGCGCTTCACGAATATCCTCTTCAAACGCATTGGCGCTCATGGCAATAATGGGGATCCCCGCGTCTGCCCGCTCGAGGTTCCGTATTCGGCGCGTCGTCTCCAGTCCGTCCATCTCCGGCATGCGAATATCCATCAGAATCGCAGCGTAGGCGCTCTTTTCCGACGCCTCGAACAGCGCAAGCGCTTCCCGTCCGGTTCGCGCCGCATCCACCCGGATATTTGCCTTTTCCAGAACGTGCCTTGCTATTTCCAAATTCAGCTCGTTGTCCTCCGCGACAAGAACGCGCTGTCCGTCAAAATTCCAACTCTCCTCCGCCCAGCCGCCGCTTTCGGCGGAACGGGCGTCGGAATTGATTGCCTCGCCTGAGCTTTCCGCGCGCAGGGGGAGACTGATCCGGAACATCGAGCCTTTTCCGAGCGCTGAATCGACATGGATGCTCCCGCCCATCATGGAGACCAGGCTCCTGCAGATCGCGAGCCCCAAGCCCGTGCCCTTGATCTCGCTGTTGAGCGACTGCTTCTCCTGCGCGAAGGGATCGAAGATATGAGGCAGAAACGCCGGCGAGATTCCGCAGCCGGTATCCTTCACGGTAAAAAGCAGCTGCGGCGGCTCGCTGTTCGGCATCGTTCCGACGGTAAGAGAAATTTCCCCGCCCTCGGGCGTAAATTTCACCGAATTGCCGACAATGTTGAGCAGCACCTGCTGAAGCTTCAGCTGGTCGCCGATATATGCGCGTTCCGTCCTGCCGTCGACCGTGCATGAATAACGGATGCGCTTTGCTGCGCATTGGGAAGCCACGACCGCCGAGATGCTGTCCAGGAACACGGGAAGCGTGAAGAGGGCCTCTTTCAGCGCCAGCTTGCCGCTCTCAATGCGGGACATATTCAAGATGTCGTTAATCAGCGAAAGCAGAAACTTGGAGGACGAGTCCGCCTTGGAGAGGTAATCCCGCAGCTGGGGGCAAAGTTCGTCGCTCTCAAGGCACATTTCCGTGTAGCCGATGATCGCGTTCAGCGGCGTGCGGATGTCATGGCTCATCCGGGACAGAAACTCGCTTTTCGCGGAATTGGCCTGCTCCGCCGCCTGCAGCGCCGCAAGGAGCGCCTCGCGGCTTTCCTGCGCGCGATGATGCTCGTCCGTTACGTCGCTGCTGACCAGCGCGATCATCTTTGTCTCCCGATCGATCCAGCTGAGCCAGACCTTTTTGTAGCGCGGCTTTTCTTCTTCCGTTATGATCGTGCAGTAGTATTCGACGTCGCCGTTCGTTTCCAGACAATCCAGCATTGCCTTTATCCGAAAGAGCTTTGCGAACTGCTCGCGTTCCGCCTGCGCGACGTTTTTCCGGATCAGCGCCGTAAAATCCTTTTCAAAATCTGTTCCTTCCTCGTCCAGGAAGGGGCCGGTGTACTGATTGGAGTTGAGCACGCGATAGCCGCCGTGTTTGCCGTCGATGCTGCAGATATGCTCATATTGTTTTCGGACGAAAACATCAAGGATCTGCTTCTGCTGGTGGAGGTAGTCGGCGTCGGCGGAAATGTCGACAAGCGCCACGTAGACGACGCGCTGATCGCCCGTGTTGTCGATTGTTGCGCTGACGGATACCCAGATATAGCCGTCCGTAATCGTCCTGAGGCGCAGGTCCATCCGAAAACCGGAGAGGTTTCTGAGCGCATCCTCTATTGTGTGGATCAGATTTGATCTGTCGTCGGGATGCACGCAGCCATACGGGTCATTTTTGTAGGCGGCCCGGATCTCCTCGCGGGTTCCGCGCAGAAGGCGTTCCATCCCCTGGCTGGCAAAGGACAGCCCGGAAATGCGGTTGTTCAGGGTCTCAAACACCACAATTCCGCCCGGCGTGTTATTCATAATGTCCAGCAGATGCGCGAAGGTGCTGTTGAGCCGCTGCTGGCGCTCCATCCGCACATTGACATCGGAAAGAAGAAAGGCCAGGACGCAGCCGCCGCCGATCTGCGGCTCTGCATTCAGCGTGATCTCCGTCCACTTCCAGGTTTTGTCTTTCACCTGCACCCGGACGATCTCTCGAAATTTTCCGCCGCTTACGCCGGCCTTGTAAAGCGTCATGCTGATGCGCTCCGCGTCCTCGGGATGCAGAAAATCCAAAGTCTCCGCAGAGAGCATGCGAGCCAGCTCGTCTCCGGAGCGGCCAAGCAGCGAGATCAGCGCTTGATTGACGTACAGCGCTCGATAAATCCCGTTCTCCCGCGCAAAATATCCGGCGGAAGCCGGAATCAGCTCCAAATAATCGAGGCTGGCAAATTCAGAATCGATCTGATAGGCGCCCACTGTCCGCGCTCCTTTCTGTACATCGTGGTTTCCCGGCGGATACCTGCCTTATGCTCTGACACGCAGAAATTCCAGGGACTATATGCAAGTGGCTGCTAAATACACATCTAAGCGGCATTGGCCGCACAGATTGAGCATGTTCTGCAGATAAAATGCAAAGCCGCGTACTTTTTACTTGCAGAATGACGCTGTATGAGCGATTATGATAATGGGCGGAACAAAGCGAATACTGCCTGCCCCACCGTTTTCAGGCCGGCCCTGCGGCACGCTTCGGTCCGTGATGCAAAACCTTCTCCGCCTTCATTCGATCGTGATGGCCGGCCAGCGGCAAACGCCCACATCAAGCGCTTTTCTCCTGGTAAGGTTGAAATCTGCATGGCGGCAATACCAGCATTCTCTTGTCGGCACGGTCAGACTTTTTCGCGGTGAAAAGCAGGAACAATAGGATTCCGGCCAAATTTCCCCGCCGGAGCTGTTTCGAGGGCTTCCATTCTTTTCATCTGTAACAATTGCTGCCGGAGTCTTGCTTGAACTTTGCATTGTCGAACCCTCCTTCTCGGTTGCATCATATCAAAACGCCGCCCTTCCGGACGGCATTTGTGATAATTTGCGTATTTTCAGGGATATCTTGTATGCGGATTTTTCAGCGATTATGATAGAATGATGCTGTGCTTTAGCGTGGTGAGAAATCGGAGGAATGATTATGCTGCGCGTTGCCATATGCGATGACGAAACAGTATATTTGGAAGAGATGGGGAAGCTTCTGAAGGACTTCGCCCGGAGCCGCAATTTGGATTTGCGTATTTTCACATTCAATCATCCATTTGAGTTGGCTGCCTCCAGCGAAAACGGCGACATCTTTCAGATCTATTTGCTGGATATTTATATGCCGGGAATGAACGGAATCGCTCTGGCAAAAGGCCTGCGAAAGCTCGGTGTCGAATCGCCGATCATCTTCTTTACGACCTCGCTCGATAATGCGCTCGAGGCGTACGGCGTCGGGGCGATACAGTACCTGGTGAAACCGTTCGAGACGTCCGCGCTGTATTCAGCAATGGATTCCGCATTGGAAAAGGCGCAGTCTGAACGAAGAAAGCAGCTGGTTTTCAAATCCTGCGGATCCTATCAGGCGGTCAACATCAGGGATATTGATTATTCCGAGACGCGCGGAAATTACAAGTATATCCATATCCACGGCGGGGATGTGTTTCCCGTACGTATCACCGCAGCGGAACTATCCGACGAGCTCTTGATTTCGGGCTGCTTCCTTCGCTGCGGAGCTTCTTACATCATAAATCTGATTTACGTCAAACGCATCAATCCAAAAGCGATCCTGATGTCGGATGGAACGGAGATCCCCATACCGCGCGGGGCATTTGCAGAAATCAAGAGCAAGTACTTTGCATTCTTTGCAGACCGGGGGTGAAAACATGACGCCCATTATTTTATGGAGTCTGCTTACCGCGGCGGCGAATGGATTTGCTGCGACGCGCCTTGCTCCGCAAAAATTCGGAAAAAGGACGACATGCCTGATCTGGACCTTATATGTGGCGGCGATTGTCGCCGTCACGGCGATCAATCTTGTCCGCCGGCAGGCCGCCGGATCTTTCGGCGGAATTCTCGGCATGATTCTCACGGCAGCGCTGCACATCGCGGTTTTTATGCTGACTGCAAAAGGAAGAACGGACGTGCGCCTGTTCCTGATTCTGAGCTATACCGCTTTGCAGAGCAGCTGCGCGGGGCTGATGGAATACATGACGGCGTTTGTGTTTTCATCCAACCTTACGGCGGGGCTGATCTTCTATGCGGCTCTCATGGCCGCGGTGTTGTACGTGCTCATGAAAAAGCTTCTTCCCGCTTTTCAGGAGGCGGCCGCCGTCGTAAAAGAGCGTTGGAATATCATGTCCATTTTGATTGGCCTGTTCATTCTTACCATCGCGACCTATTATGTTTTTCCAAACAGAATGCGGGATTTCACATTTCCCCAGGCTGCGAGCTTCCCCCTTACGGTGATCCTGTTTTTCATTTGCCTGAACGGGCTGATTATCAGCCTGCGGAACAGCGTCGTCACGGCGAAGAATCAGCTGGCCAGCGCGCAGATCATGCTGCTCTCGCAGCAGATCGAGTCGCAGCATAGAATCACGGAAGAAATACGCAAAAGCCGCCATGACCTCCGGCATCACAACTGCATCCTGACCGCTTATGCGGAAAAAGGCGACCTGCAGGGCTTGCTGCAGTATCTCAACCAGCAAAATGTGATTTCGGAGGCGGAGCATGAGCGCTATTACTGCGAAAACGAAACCATTAACACCATCCTGCAGGTATACGGCGAAAAAGCCAGGGCCCAGGAAATCAAGGTAACCGCTTTTGCCGAGGCCGACCGGGAAATCCCGATACCGGCTCCCGACCTTGTGGCGATCATTGCAAACCTGTTTGAAAATGCCATCAACGGAGCGTTGGAATCGGGAAGCGATAACCCGGAAATTCTGGTTCGCATCCATACAAAAGCCGGTCGTCTGGTGATCAGCATGGACAACCCGTGTGTCGCGGCGCTTCACTTTTCCGGTGCGGTCCCGCTGGAGCTGCAGGGCATCGGTATCTGCAGTATCCTGTCCACTACAGCCAAAAACGGCGGAGAATGCAATTTTTCTGCGGCAGACGGCCGTTTTTCGGCAGTCGTTCTGATTGATCTCGAACCATAAACGCTGCATATCATTGCGCAAATATCGTTCATTTGACGCTCTGTGCAGCGAAAACCCGGACCGGGTGAGCATGCCCCACCGCCGTGCAGGCATCCGAAAAAATGAATTTTCGATATGAAAACCCGCGGCAGGCGCGCCTGACCGCTTTGCAGATCAGCCGCGAGACCCGAACGCAGGTTCCTCACAGCCGGGCGTTCCCTGATTACAGGGAACGAGCCCGGCTGTTTTCTTCTCCTGCGCATTTCCAAGGCAATCCGCCGCAGGCTGGAATCACCGGCAGACGCGCTGCTGCGGCCTTTTTGCACAGTGGACGCGGAATCGCTGCGCGCATATATGCGTCTGCCCCGCCCAAAGCGCTGGCGGATGCCTTCACAGCGCAAACGCGCCGGGCGCGGATAATCGTTTCGTGCAATTTGCAAAAGGAGCGCGAAAGCAGGTCGAAAATATACAGAGGAGAAATATTGGGGCACAACCACCAAATATTTGAACAAAATATTGTTATATTTAACGATTATGGCAAAAGCGGACGACGATAGCGAAATGCGGGTGAATTCCACCAAACGCCGTGATGCGATTCTCATACTATTTGCAGAGACTTCTGTGCATTGTTTTAAGAGGCCGATTGTACTACTATGAAATTATCAAATCGGAAGCGGTACGCAGAAAGGAACGGCAATATGACATCGAGAGAACGTGTATTGGCGGTGTTTGACCGCAGGATCCCCGACCGCATTCCCATGTGGTGCGGCGCGTCGCCGGAGTTCATGGCGAAGTCGCGCGCCTTTTTGGGGCTGGATACGGACGAGCAGGTGCTCGAGCGCTTCCACGACGACTTCCGCCGCGTCTACTCGCGCTACGCCGGGCCGGAGAAGTTCGATCCCGTCAAAAACGCCGCCAAGGGCAGCCGCCTTTCCATTTTCGGCATCGAGCGCAAGGGCATCGGCTACGGCGTGCCGGCCAACGCCCCGCTCGAGGGCGCCACGCTCGAGCAGATCGAGGCGTACCCGTGGCCGAGCCCCGAGTGGACCGACGTCAGCCACATCCGCGAGGACGCGCTGCGCTATGAGGGCAAATACGCCATCATGTCCGGCGAGTGGTGTCCGTTCTGGCACGACGCCATCGATCTGCTGGGGATGGAGAACCTGATGATCCAGATGTACGAGGAGCCGGAGCTTGTCCGCGCCGTCATCGGCCATCTGGTGGATTACTACTACGGCGCGACCAAACGCATTTTCGAGGCCGCGGCCGATGTGATCGACATCTTCTTCATGGGCAACGACATGGGCAGCCAGTCCGGCCCGCTCGTGAGCGTGCCGCTGTTCGACGAGTTCCTGGCCCCGCAGTTCAAAAGGCTCTGCGACCTGGCACACAGCTACGGCATCCACACGCAGCTCCACTGCTGTGGCGGCTTCCAGCAGCTCATCCCGTCGCTGGCGAAGGCCGGCGTCGAATCGGTGCAGAGCCTGCAGCCCGTCAACCCCGGCATGTCCGCCGAAAACCTCAAGAAAAACTACGGCGGCACGGTCATCTTCAACGGCGGCATCGACTCCGTCAACAAGCTGATCTACGGCACAAAGCAGGACTGCATCGACACCACGAGGGAGGTCCTCGGCTTCATGAAGCCGGGCGGCGGCTACATCTGCTCGGCGAGCCACGACTATCTGCTCGAAATGACGCCGGTGGAGAACGTGCTGGCCATGTTCGACACCTGCCTGGAAATCGGTTCGTATTGATGGAGGCCGCCATGAACAGCAGAGAACGGTTTTACGCGACCGTCGCGCGGCAGCCGGTGGACCGGCCGGCCGTGTGGATGAGCGCCCCGGTCGGCGCGGAGCTCGCCAACATGTGCCGGTATTATCAGGCGAACGACTGGCACGAGCTGCAGGTCAAGGCCGGCGACGACGTCTACGCCTTTGATATTCCCTATGATTCCGGCTACGCCACACACATTGCGGCGGCGTTCGACTGGTATCAGAACGGCTCCAACGTCGATCCGGAGCACCGCACGCTGACGGCGGACGGCTGCTTCAAAAACGCCGAGGAGCCCGGGGATCTGGCCTTCTTCCGGTGGCCGGACCCGACGAAATACATTGACCCCTCGGAGTGCCGGCGGAGAGCCGCGGCCGCGCCAAAGGACCGCGCGGTGCTCGCGCAGGTCTGGAGCGCCCACTTTCAGGATGCCTGCGCCAGCTTCGGCATGGAGACAGCGCTCATGAACATGGTCGCCAACCCGGAAATCTACAAGGCGGTCGACGAAAAGCTGGTGGAGTTCTATCTCCGCGCCAACGAATTCATCTACGAGTCCTGCAAGGGGCTCATCACGGCGGTCATCTTCGCCAACGATTTCGGCAGCCAGCAGGGCCTGATGATCTCGCGGAAGATGATTCACGACTTCGTCATGCCGGGCTCGCGCAAGCTCGTCGAGCAGGCGCATGCCTACGGCATCAAGGTGCTCTACCACTCCTGCGGCGCGGTGATCGACGCCTACGACGAGCTGATCGACATTGGCGTGGACGCGCTGCATCCGGTGCAGGTCGCCGCGAAGGGCATGGACGTGAGAAAGATCAAAGAACGGTTCGGAGACCGGGCCAGCTTCTGCGGCGCGGTAGACATCCAGCACCTGCTGCCGAACGGAACGCCGGAGCAGGTCAAGGCCGCCGTCCGCGAGCTGCGGGAGGTCTTCCCGACCGGTCTCGTCATCAGTCCCAGCCAGGGCGTGCTGCTCGACGACGTGCCGCCTGAAAACGTGGCGGCCATGCTGGAGGCGGCGAGGGAACGCTGACCGGCGCAAACAGACAGAAAGGGAGAAGGACATATGGCAGAAGGCTGCGCGCTGGAGATGCGGGGAATCTCCAAGCGCTTTCCCGGGACGCTCGCCGTCGACAAGGTGGATTTCAGCGTGAAGCACGGCGAAATCCACGCGCTGCTCGGTGAAAACGGCGCGGGAAAATCCACGCTCATGAAGGTTCTGGCAGGCCTGTATCACGACTATACCGGAGACATTCTGATCGACGGCGTCAAAAAAGACCTGTTCTCGCCGAGCCTCTCGAAGGAGGCCGGCATCGGCATGGTCTACCAGGAGCTGAGCCTGGCCCGCAGAATTTCGATCTGCGAGAACCTGCTGGTCGGGCGGCTGCCGAAAAAGAACGCGCTCTTTATCGACCGCAAAAAGGCAGTCGGGCAGTCGCGCGAGCTGCTGGCCAGGGTCGGCCTGGAAACGCTCGATCCCACGCTCGACGTGTCCGAGGTCAGCCAGTGCGATGCGCAGCTGATCGAGATTGCCAAGGTGTTGGGCGCCTCGCCCTCCATTCTGGTCATGGACGAGCCGACCTCCGCGCTGTCCTCGGAGGAGGTGCAGCGGCTGTTCTCGATCCTCCGCGCGCTCAAGGAGCAGGGGCTCGCAATTGTCTACATTTCTCACCATCTGGCGGAGATCTTCGAGATCGCCGACATGGTGACGGTCATGCGCGACGGCAGACTGGTGGACACCTTCCCGGTCTCCGAGACGAACACCGCCATGCTGGTGGAAAAGATGGTCGGCGAGCCGATTCAGACCTTCTACGCCGAGGGGCATGAGACGGTCAGCCGGGAGGAGGTTCTCCGCGTGGAGGACTACACCCGCTGGGGCTTCTTCCATCATGTGAATTTCTCGCTGCACCGCGGCGAGATCCTCGCCATCTGCGGTCTGGCCGGCGCCGGGCGCACCGAGATCGCGCGCGCCATTATGAGCGCCGATCCGGTCGATCGCGGAAAGCTGTTTGTCCACGATAGGGAGGTCCGCTTCAAAAGCTTCGGCGACGCCATCCGGGGCGGCGTCGGCTATCTGACGGAGGACCGCAAGGTCGTCGGCCTGGCGCTGCCGCAGAGCGTCCGGGACAACGTGCTTTCCTGCGTGATCGACAAGTATAGGAAGGGCATTCTGTTTGACCCCGACAAGCACCGCGGCCTCGTCAAAAAACAGATTGAAGAGATGGCGGTGACGCCCGACGATCCCGACCGCCAGGTGAACAGCTTCTCCGGCGGCAACCAGCAGAAGATCCTCATGGCGAAGTGGCTGGCCGCGGACGTGGACATCCTGATCCTCGACGAGCCGACGCGCGGCGTCGACGTCAGCGCGAAGGCCACCATCCACAACGCGGTGCGCCGCTTTGCGCAGCAGGGCAAATCCGTCATCCTGCTCTCCTCCGACCTGCCCGAGATCGTCGGACTGTGCGACCGCGCGGTGGTGCTGCGCGAGGGCCATCTGATCGGCGAGATCCCGAAGGCGGGCATCAGCGAAAAATCGCTGCTTATGGCGGCAAACGGAGAGGGGGAATACGTCCATGCCGGATAAAAAAGCGGCGACCCCGCAGAATACCGACGCGCGGCATTCGGACAGCAGCGCGTTCAGCAGGATTTTCAACAAGCTGGGCATCTACGTCGTGGTCATTCTCCTGATTCTGCTCGGCATGGCCGTTTCCGGGGGCCAGTTCTTCACCTCCGGCAACATCCAGTCCATCCTCGAGGCGGTCGCGCTCATCGGCATGGTCGCCTCCGGCCTGATCTTCGTCACCTATTCCGGCAACATGACCGACATGTGTATTCCGATGGAGATGGCCTTCGCGGGCATGATGACCGTGCAGTGCATCAACTTCGGCTTCTGGGCTGCGCTGCTGGCCGGCATTCTGACGGGCGCGCTGATCGGCCTCATCAACGGCTTCATGATCGGCAAGCTCCGCGCCAACCCGATCATCTGGACCTGGGGCTTCAACCTCCTGCTCTCCGGCATCGTCCGTGTCGTCTGGGGCGGCAAGCAGCTCTACGCCGACACGGTTGCCGAGAGCACCGACTTCGCCCAGCGCTCCGCGGAGCAGTTCTATTCGATCTCCCGCACCTACATCGGGGGCATCATCTCCCTCATGGCCATTGTGATGATCGTCATGTTCGCGATTGCGTGGTTCATCCACGCGAAGACCGCCTTCGGCCAGAAGCTGAAGATCATCGGCACCAACTACGACGTCGCGCGGTTCTCCGGCATCAACTGCACCGGCACGCTTGTGCTGACCTACGTGCTCTGCGGCGTCTCGTCCGCGTGCGGCGGCATCTTCTACGCCGCGCTCCGCAAGACCGCCTCCTATGAAAACGGCACCGGCTACGACTTTTCCTGCCTGACCGCCGTGCTGCTGGGCGGCGTGCTGCTGAGCGGCGGCAAGGGCTCGGTCGTCGGCGCGTTCGGCGGCGTCATCGCCTACGGCATCCTCAACAACATCCTCTCCTGGGTCGGCCTCGGAACATACGAAAAGTACCTGGTGCAGGGCATCGTATTTCTGTTCATTGTCTGGCTGAACACGTACTCGAACAGAAAGCTGGGGAAAGCATGAAAAACGAAAAAAAGCCGGGCTTAAACCTCAATTTCATCAACACCAACCGGAGCTATTTCTTTCTGCTGCTGATCCTTTTCTGCGGTCTTTTCGCCAAAAATTTCTTCTCGGCCTACAACATCTGCGCGGTGACCGGCAACGGCAGCCTCGTCATCTACCTGGGCCTCGGCTTTACGCTCTGTCTCATCGCGGGCCACATGGATCTGACGGTCATGTATGTCTCGACCTTCGCGTCCCTTCTGTGCCTGGGCCTGCGCGCGAGCAGCGGCCTGCCTTGGGCGGTCTGCATCCTGCTTGCGACGCTCTCCGGCACGCTGGTCGGCCTCGTCAACGGCATTCTCGTGACGAAATTCAAAATTCACTCCTTCATCGCCACGCTCGGCATGCAGTTCGTCGTGAAGGGCGCCATGTACATCTACACGGGCGGCGCCGAGCTCAGCATCGGCCGCGACTACGCGCTCAACGAAGCGCTCAACGGCACGGTCGGCCCGCTGCCGGTCTCCCTGTTCTTCCTCATCACGACCGCCGTCACATTCCTGCTCATGGCGGTGCTGCGGTATACGGCCTTCGGCCGCAACCTCTGCATGATCGGCGGCAGCCTCGAGACGGCCTGGCTCGCCGGCGTGAACAGCAGCCTCGTCACCACGATGACCTTCATCATCTCCTCGACGATCTGCGCTTTCGGCGGCGCGCTGAACGGCATCTATTCCGGCTCCGCCAGCATCACGATGGGCGAAAAAGGCATCAGCCCTCTGATGATCGCGCTCACGGCGGCCATCATCGGCGGCACCTCGATCTATGGCGGCAAGGGCAGCGTCGTCTGGACCTGGGTCGCGCTGGTCGCCATCGCGTTCCTCAAGTCCCTCTGTAAAAAGACGGAGCTGCAGGTGCTTGTAATCGCCGCCATTCTGATCGTCTGCATCTTCTATGAAACGCTTGCCAAGTATCATCGCGACCGCGTCGTCGGCACGCGGCCGAACCTCCGCCTCGAATATCTGAACGAAAGCCGCAAGTGATTTTGTCAGAAAGCACCTCGGTGCTTCATAAAAAAGGAGGAAAAAACATGAAAAAGTACCTAGCCCTTGCGCTGGCAGTTCTCATGCTGCTGAGCGCGGTCAGTCTCGCCGGCTGCGCCGCCGGGACGGCCAGCTCCGCCGCCGCTTCGGCGCCCGCGGCCTCTTCGGCTGCGGCTTCCGCGCCTGCCGCGGCCTCTGCGTCTGCTTCCTCGGCCGCGCCTGCCGCGGGCGGCAATCTGGAGGAGTCCACAAAGCTCCTGGCAGACGCCATTGCGAACCTCAAGACCACCGACAACCACCAGATGATGGCCGACCCCGTCCTGTTCGACGTCCCCCAGGCGACGGGCACGGCCGACGAGCTCGCCAAGCTCCCCGACACCGACAGCAACAAGTGGCACTACTATGAATACCTCGACTGGGACAAGAGCGCCGACGCCAATCTGCCCGCCTCTCCCGCCGACGGCCAGAAGGGCAAGCACATCATCCTGATCGTCCACGGCGCCCATGCCTGGACCACCTGCTACACCGACGCCTTCAAGGCCGCCTGCGACGCGGTCGGCATGACCTGCGACGTCTACGATCCCAACTGGGATCAATCCACGCAGGACGGCTACGTTGACCAGGCGATCAACGAGCATCCCGATGCGATTGTGCTCATCCCGATCAGCGCCGATCACGCCGAACAGCAGTTCAAAAAGATCACGGATGCCGGCATCCCGGCGTTCTGCTCCAACACGACGCCGCAGGCCAGCGCCATGAACTACATCCTGGCCTACACCGGCCCGAACGACTGGTATCAGATGCGTCTGGCCGCCGATAAGCTGGGCGACAAGCTCGGCGGCAAGGGCGGCGTCGCCTACATCACCCACAATGTCGGCGGTTCTCCGTACTATGCCCGCTGCTACGGTCCGATGACCGAGCTGGCAGCCAAGTACCCCGATATTCAGCATCTCGACGTCCAGTCCCCCGGCTTTGAGGCCTCCGCCGTGAAGCAGGTCGTCTCTGACTGGATCACCAAGTACGGCGACAAGCTGAACGGCATCGTGCTCGCGGACGACTCCGACCAGGCGATCGGCGCGGTCGAGGCCTGCAAGGCCGCCGGCCGTCAGGACATCGTCATCATGGCTGCCGGCATCTCCAAGCAGGGTGCCGAGCTCATCCAGAGCGGCGATCTGATGTGCGCGAGCTATCAGTCCTGCCAGGGCGACGCGGGCCTCGCGGTCCGTACCGTCTCCGAGTACTTCTGCAACCAGGAAATCCCGCGTGTGTCCTACATCGCGACCGATGTCATCACAGCCGACAACGTCGATTCCTTCACGCCCTGCCAGTGGTAAAAGCCAAGGGCCGGCGGCAAATGCCGCCGGCCCGTCAGACTGTCAAAGAACATCTATTTTCAGTAGGCAACAGCGGCAGATTTGAAGTCAAAAAGGGTGAAAAGCCAAAATAGGCAAGAGAAAGATGGGCTGTTCCACGCCCATGTTGCCAGCTTTTTCAGATTCATTGCAGCAAATTTGAGCCTCACCCAGTTTGTAACTCGGGCCAGGCCTCGGTGCTGTGTATAACGCATG
>Ga0183098_10645_pt1 | contig 48477 bp, 44 predicted proteins | sample BioMet9_FD_128884 | JGI IMG/M metagenome (GOLD analysis project Ga0183098, IMG submission 128884) | Microbial communities from bioreactor (seeded with sewage sludge) at Lawrence Berkeley National Lab, California, USA - Biofuel... | ecosystem: Engineered > Bioreactor > Anaerobic > Unclassified ...
CTAAAGATGAACTGTTTCTGTTCAAGAGCAGAAAGGGTTCGAATGCACCGTTAACAACTTACGCGGTGACCATGTACGTGCAGCAATGGTGCGATGCAATCAACCTTCCAGGCAACTATGGGGCGCACAGCCTTCGGAAGACCTGGTGTTACCACCAACGGAAGACTTATGGGACATCGTGGGAGGTTATTGCCAAGCGTTTGAATCATAGTAGTCCGAGCATCACACGTCGTTATATCGGTGTGAAGGAAGAGGAAGTCGAAGAAGTTTTAATGAAATCGATCTAAACCTTTAACAAGGGGAGTCACATCCCCTTTATTTGAATCCTTCCGTTTCTGGTATCTGATCTCGGTTTTCTAAATCAAACATCAACCTGAAAAGTAGAGGTTTCTATGAGTGTCTATCAACGCGATAGTCGATGGATGGTCTATTGGCATGACAACTACGGCAAGCGTCACGACAAGTCCTTTGGCAGAGGTGATCTTGCTCAAGCAAAAGCACTGGCATTCGATAAAGCTGTTCAAGATGCGATTCAACTTGGTTTACCGATTCCTGATCCTGAAACGGTTACGTCAACGGTGGTGGCATCTGTGGCAGCAGGAACACTTCCGTCAGTTCCGTCACAAGTTGTCGGCCAGGTCGTCGGTGGGATCACTTTGTCCGATCTCGGGAAGAAGTACCTGGATCACATGCGAGCATCTGGACGAACGGAAAAGCACATCCGCAATATCGAGCGGTTGCTGGAGAACCAGTTCGTTCCGGTCATCGGTGACAGGCCAGTTGACACTTTAACCTATCAACAAAATATGGTGCCGTTCATTCTGCACTTTAAAGGAGTTAGTGAAAGTACAGGGAAATCAAGGTCGCAGTATACGGTCAATAAGTACTGTGATTATTTGAGTTTCATCTTCAACTTTGGCATCGCTAATGGTTTCACCAGTGTCAACCCTTTAAAGAACTGGAAAAAACCAAAAGTTCAACCGTGGGACTTACGGTTAACCTTAGACGATGCTAAAAAAATCATGTTCTGTGCTGAACCTCATTTACGCTGGGCAATGGAGGTTTGTTTCAATCTTGGAACTCGTCCTGGTGAATCTGAACTATTGTCATTAAAATTTGAGCACATCGATTTTAATACTAGCACTATTAAGATTTACGCTAGTAAAACAAAAACATATAGAATTATCCCAATCAACAATGAATTCTTAAATCGATTGAAGGAGGAACAAAAACTTTCTATCTCTGGCTATGTCGTTGAATACCAAGGACGTAAACTTACAACTATTCGTAAATCATTTAAGAACGCATGCAAACGTGCTGGCATAACTTATCCTACACGGATGTATGATCTTCGACACTTATTTGCAACTACATTACTTAACAAAGGCGCTGATTTAGCAGCAGTGTCAAAGCTTATGGGACATAGCACTGTCAAACTCACCGCTGACACCTATTACCATTACATGGAGGGAGAAAAGGAAAGAGCAGTCAAGTTATTACCAGTATTGGAAGTGGCATAGGTTTGAAGGACGAGGAACCTGACCAGAGATTCCTCGTCTTTCTTATTTGTCAACACATTAGTAACGGAGAAGTAAAATGCCTAGTCGTAAGTGTCTGTGGGACAATTCCCATACGTTTGACGTAAACGATAACGATACATACCTTCAACTCTGCCCATCTTGCTATCACAATATATTCTGCAACATTTTTAAAAATATTATGACTTGGGAAGAATTTATAGAAAGCATCGAAGAAATTAAACTTGCATTTAAATACGTTTCTGCTCTAGATAGTTACTACAAAAACAATATCAAACAATTGACTGCTTCAAATTCGGAGAAAGAAGATATTGAGATGATTTGTTTGATCTGCGACAAGACACAGAAAATAGCACCAAACGACTCCTATCAATTTCTATGTAAAAGTTGTGCACATAAATTCTATTTTCAACTCAAAAAATTGCGCAGTATGAATCAAATCAAAAAACTTATACTTAGTATAAAAAAAATAAGCAGGAGCACGGAGGAGTTGATGGAAAGACTAACTGAATTTATAAATGAAAACTAATTCTGACCAACTTAAAATCTACTCCATATGGAAAGAGGAGAAATCTCTTCAAGGACTTCTCCTCTTTCATTTGTCAAAGATCTTTTATCCTGTTAAGCCTTGACGATTCTTCAATACAAAAGGGAAAGCTATCATTTATTGAACATCTAAGAGGTGAACTTCCCTGACCCGGATGTTCACCCTTTTAAATGGCCTGTGGTGCACCTGGAGTGGCCCAGCTGGCGATCCTGGCGCGTTGTTGGACCATGATATCCCACCTGGGGCCCAGTTGGAAGATCACTGGCGCTGCCATTCCAGTCAAAATATCAATAAATTCAAGTAAATTTTACAAACTGTGATCGTGAAAATTGTGCAGGCGCCTGCAACGGCAGAAAAAATGGGAATCACCACCTGTTGGCGCTGAAAATTTCCCGATATATGTGCCCTTTCCAGTGCCGGTTTTGCCATTTGAAGTGAAATATGCCGTAATTGCTGGATAAAAAACTGTTATTCTGTTGAGTTGTCCCGTTCCAGTCACAGGGTCCTGTGATTTCTGGCCCAGGACTGGGACCAAAAACGAAAATTTTGTTGTTTTTGACTTTGGGAGACCTGGTACGAGCGCGGGCATACCAACCTTTCGCAAAATGCGTTGCAATTCACTAAATTCTTGGAGTAATTCTCGATCATAGTGAAATACTACGGGACCATTTCGTTAAAAAGAACATGGTAGCGGAGACGAAAGTAAACGGCGTGTTCAGAAGCGTCGCCGGGTTGGGGATAAGCCCATAACACGGCGAACATGGAAACAAACTACATGGCCTGCTTGCCATCATGCCCCCCAACGCTTTCGCGTAGTAGAGACCGTCGACTTGGTTGGGTATGTGCTGTTTTTTTGAAGTATTTCAAGCGGCTATCGGATCGTTTGATTTCGTAGCATTACCTTCGCAGCCTTTCCTGTTCTTAGGATAACAATCCATCATGGCTTCGTCCATCGTCGCGATCCGCTTACTGCTCTCTGTCCATGAATCAAGGTCCGTCCGTGTCCTTCCTGGTCCCCCTCCGGGGAAGACCATAGCCGAAACTTACCCACGAAAAAGTCGTATGGGGCGCTTTCTCAAAGGATGATCTGTTCACGAAACAAGATCAATTTTATGCGCATAACGTATAACAAAATACAACAACACTTATGCTTTATAATTCTATCTATTTAATAATATCATTCAAAAAAAATTATAGCCAAATGGCCAGGCCATTTGGCTATAGAAAAATGTCCGTATGTTGAATTGATATTTATTCCTAGCATGATAGTGCTTCTTCCAATAGGAGCTTTTTGTTCTCCTTAACTTCAAAAATGAGGAAAGTCAGATGAAGAAGGAAACAAAATGGAAGGCCCTTTGCTCACCCATCACGATTAAGGGTGTAAAATTCAAGAATAGAATGTTGCGGTCCGGAATGTATGAAGGAATGGCTTCGGAAGACGGAAGAGTTACTCCTCAACTCGAATGGTGGATTGCAAGGCAGGCAGCTGGTGGAGCTGCATGTGTATTTCTCGGTTATACTAATGTTTGTTTACCACGCTGCATGCCTGCTCAGACTGGGTCGTACAGTGACAAACACATTCCTGGTTTAAAAAAATTGGTAGACATAATCCATTCCCATGATTCGGTGGCTGGGATTCAATTAGCAGCGGCCGGGCGACAGGCCAATCCAAATATCTTCTTTTCAGACAAAGAAGAAGTCATGGGTCCATCTGCAATGGAGCCATGTCCGCTGTACCAGTCCAAGTGCCGGGAGATGACAGAGCAAGATATCTGGAATGCAATCGAAGCCCAGGCAGCGGCAGCCGTGAGGGCTAAGAAGGCCGGTTTTGATATCATACTGCCGAATGCAGCACATGGATATATGCTGGCACAATTTCTTTCACCACATACCAATAAGCGAACTGATGCATGGGGGGGGTCACCTGAGAAGAGATTTAAATTTTTTAGGGAGACATTTAAGGCGGTGAGGGAGGCTGTTGGGCCAGATATGTCACTCTGGACAAAAATTTCGGTAAATGAACCTTGGGATGATGGAATTAATTTGGAAGAAGCCAAGATATTCATACCGGAAGTGGCCAAGATCGTTGATGCTGTCGAAATCAGCGGCGGCACGATTGTTGACAACGTTTTTATGATGACACGGGGAGAAATGCCCATTGGCGCGATGCGGAAGGGTATCGGTGGGTACTGCGATGGCTTTTCCGAAGATCTCATACAAAACCTCTACGCGCAAAGAGATTCAGTTAAGTACGAAGAAGCTTTCTGGTATGACTATGCCAAAGTCCTTAAACCTCTGTGCGGTGATACTCCTTTGATTCTTACGGGTGGCCACAAGTATCCTGAGACCATGAACCGTATTATTGAGGAAGGTACAGCTGATATGTTGTCCATGGCCAGAGTCCTTGCAGCTGAACCTAACTTCCCTAATGATATCTGCCAAGGGAGAGAAGATCCGGCCAAATGCTCTAATTGCAACAAATGCATTATTGAAGTCGTCATGGGGAGTCGGTTGCGATGCTTCCTGGCCGATTCCGGTTACAGTTCACCTGATACGGGACAAGCTACCTTCTAGGCGTTGTTGAAGGGCACTGGTGTGTAAAATTGGTCCTTCCGGGTTTAGAGTGAAGAATTTTATGATAATGGCTATTAGTAAATTCTCGGGATGAGCCTTTTGCCGGTGGAAACCCATAAAAACCTGGAAGGACCAAAATTAATTTTTAGTAGTTCAAAAGAGGTGCAGTATGACGACAATAAAGAAAGGTTGGCAAGTGACTGGAACATATAATGAGGCTTGTGCCTCGGAAGGGGCCTGCCCGTATTACTTTGGCAGAAGTAGGACAGACGGTTGTAGGTATTTCATGGTCTTTAGGATTACAGAAGGAAAAGTCAATGATGTTGACTTGTCCGGAATTACCATCATGTATATGGGAGACCTCCCCCACGCCTCTTTTGAGGAGTTCTTGAAAATTGGCTCGGAAGGCGCAATATATGTAAGCGACAACACCACCGCAAAACAGCGAGAGATCATTGACATATTAGCTGTAGAAAATATTGGTGGTGTTTTGATGAAAAAAGTCTTCGGCCTCAAATACGTTAAGATTGACGTCATTGAATCTGGTGACACTGTACATTTCAAAATGCCTTTTGGTGAAATGAAGCAATACTTAACGAAGGGGGCTGATGGCAAAACACCAGTGAGTCTTGTAAACCAAGTTCTTCCTATGTTAACGAATGTCTACGCTTGCCATTCTGAGTTTTGGACTTTCGAGGATTATGGAAGGCACTTCGATTACAAAGATCGCTGTGGAATCAGGGCTGATTTCACATTTTCCGGCTAGGGTTGCCAGGATGGGTGTAGATAGGGTTGTAACCAAGAAGAGAAGGTTCTTTTGAGGCCAGAAACTAGTTTTGACAATTTAGGAAGGCACCTGTCGGCGTTATTGCGAAGTTTAGCCTGAGCGTAACGTGATCTGTGCTGAATCCTCGTGTGCACAAATACCTATGGTAGTGTCTAGGTCCGGTTTCGCTGTGTGGTCAGCATTCGACTGTATCAGCGTTGTCAACAACGCCTACGTTGTGTGCATTAGCCGCCCAACGGCTTATCTGGAAAAGGAGCTTGCTAACCTTAAGGCTCAAAGCAAAAAAAAGAATACTTCATAAAAAGTCCTGCTAGGAATGCAGTGAAAGTACTTGGTTGCCTCACCAACCAAGGCCAGACGCCCGGACCAGAAGCAGGCGAGCGACAGGGCGGGATTGTGCCCGCCCTGTCCAAGTTTGTTGCTTAGTTTCACTGGCATTACTGCCCCGGATTTCGACCATAATACGTTCTAGATGTTTCGAGTGGGGAGAGTCACGCGAATATGAAACCGGTGCGTTATGGCTATTGAAAAATAACAGTTTGCATCACAAGAGGTGGCAAGCCCGCGCGACTACATACCGTTTGATTCTGGAACGTTTTTCTTTATCTTATACTATAACCACAGTTTCGGAAATGATCTTTATGCCAATTGGAATAAGAAAAGTCATAAAAAATTACACGGCCAAAGTCAGCATCATCCGCCCCGTCTATTATATGCAGCTCGGTCCGTTTACGGTCGATCCCTAATTTATCCTGCCCATCGGTGAAGCCACGTTGTCCAGAAATCAGTCCTCAGGCCTTGGTGATTTGACCTTGGCGTCCACCATCTGGTTCATCAAAATAAAGAGAGCAAACTCATCTTCGCATGCACACCGTTCTTGATGATTCCGACGGGCCAATATGATCGGGAAAGTGGGGTCAACATGGGCTCAAACCGGTGGGCAACTAAACACGAACTCTGCATTGCTAAGGGATTTGGCGACAAGCTTTGGATTAAATTTACTGTGAATGCTCAGTTCTATTCGACAATTACAATGCCCTTGATACGAATGGCAACCAAGTTACCTCGTCTAAGCAACCATCCTTCGGGGGAGAAACCCATATCAGCTATAACTTGACCAAGGAATTCTTTATTCGTTAAATTATTATTACGCTGACGGTGGCGAAACTACCCTGGGCGGCAAATGGCAAAACGGCTGCTCGTCAGGAGCTTTAATTGATCAATCTAGATGCATAGAGCTCTCCAGGCAACAATAATCCCTCTCTTGTTGCATTAAATATAGCCTGAGTACGCGAGGTCACCCCCAATTTTGTAAAAATACTGGCCAAGTGAGCTTTAATCGTACTGACACTCATGTTGAGTTTACCAGCTATCTCTTTATTTCTCATGCCTTGAGCTGCCAGTTTAATTACTGCAAGTTCCTTGGCACTGAGTGGGATACTTGGACGCTTTTCAACTTCATTTGAAAATTGGGGGAGTCGATCCAGGAGAGCTCTCAGGATGAGTGGATCAAGTATTGATTCACCTAAGTAAGCGGTGGTGATAGCAGCAATAAACGCCTCAGGTTTTCCGGTCTCAAGAAGATATCCATCAGCACCTGCCAGTAGGAGTGACAGGATGTGCTCGACGTCAGGCGTGCTACTACAAGCCAAAATGTGAGCAGAATGATCGATTTCCTTGATCTGTTTAATCAATTCAATACTGGTCATTTTTTCTACAACAGGGCCTATGAGAACCACATTAGGGTGAAATTGACTGACCAGCTGAATAGCCTCCTGGGCATCTGCTGTTTCTTGAATCACCTCAATGTGCGTAGTCTCTCTGAGAACCTGCACCAACCCACGACGAAACACTACATTGGCGCACGTAGCCAATACCTTAATTCTTCCCATGGATTCTTTCCTTCCATCTAAGGTTGTGCATGCACTCTGAACACGATCTCCAACGGCATTGGAATGGGAAAACAATTTAAGTTATCATTATTTGAAATAAGTTTTTCGCTCTAAGAACAGCGACAACAACGATTGTTCGTAAACATGATTTATCTTTTTAAATATAACATCTTTGTTTGCCTATGCCTATCTTAGCCAGCCGGACAATAACGGATAACAATAGATGAGAAAGTCTGATAATAGCAACGAAAATCCTAGGGCATACTTTCTATGGGGCGCGTGGTGCGAGAACACAATAGTCCCAGGCAGATCAAGTGCCGTGCAGTCCCTCGCGCAGATAATAATATGTAAGCCCATAGCTTTAAACTTTAAAAAAAATTCAATAAAATTAATATATAATGGAAAAATAAATCTCTCCTAACAGCTACGCCACAGTCACGCCAACTTCTCTACCAAAGATCAAATTTAAAAAAAAGACCCCATTGGCACTCCGCCAACAGGATCGCCACAGTCGCGCCAACGGCTGACCAAAGCTCCGCCAAAGTCCGATTCTCTGACCGAAAAATAGAAGAAGACCCCGTTGGCAGTTCGCCAACAGGATCACTTTGTGATAGGGGCTTTTGGAAGGATTTTAAGGGGTTAAATCACGCTTGTGGTGTGTCAAGCAAGCGCTCTCCCCCTGAGCTACGGTCCTATAAACAGAATCAGGGAACAGGCTAAATGCCCCAAACTCGTCCCGAAGTCAACCCCAAATCTTTCGTTCCCAAGAAAAAGTTGGGGGCCAAAACCGTTGGCTTCGTTGGCGCGTCGTTGGCTCGGCGGATGTACGGTTTAGGTACGGGGAGGTCAAGGGGTTTGTTGGGATTTTTTCACGGAGGGAGGAGAAACGGGGATTCGGGAGGATGAGATATTGGAAATAGTTTCTTATTTCAGTATGTTGACTTGCAATGCTGGAGAGGTGAAGGAGTATGAGTAAACAAACACCGTCAGATGGGCGGACAACCTTCGTGGGACAGGCCTGTAAGGTTAAGTTTTAAATTGCAAGAGATACTGAAATCAGATATGGAAGTGGTGAAGCTTGACACACAAACAATCTCAGAAGGAGATACTCATGGAAGACATTTTTGAAGTTTGCGAGTCTGAAACCTATGAAGACGATGTCACCCCACCCAAAAATGATGATTATGAACTCAACACTGATGACCTTGAGCCTGGTGATTATGAAGATGAATTAGGAGATCGAGCGGAGTTATTTACAGAGATTTTATCCGAGTCAGATCAAGACATAGACTAAATCGGCAAATCCTGATTATCCACTCCAAAGAATGTTTTTACATAATGAATGTATCAACTAAGGCTACAACGAAATTGTTATAACCTTACAGGATATGACATCTGGCGAGTAAAACCTTAGTAAACGCATGGTCAGTCAACTTCAGGCATTAATGGCCACAGCAATGCTGCAGCTATAAAAGAGTAAATTGACCGCAGTTCATATGTTCTTCTGTCTGGATCTTTATGTCTTACTTCATTTCCTTGTTTGCGGATAACATGTACATAGTCAAGAGCTTCATCGTTAAGAAATCCTTGCTGTTTAGCCGATTCAATTGCTTCATAAAGGGTTCCAGAAACACCTGTAATACGCGCAAGGCATCCATGAAGCTTCTTGGCAATTTCTATACAAAACATTGAATCCAATGGGATCGACATCACATCACGTTCAAAATAGCCATCACGCCCGCCCATGCCCTTGATTGCAATATAATGTAGAAAATCACTCAATTGAATTTTCGAATAATCGATAGAAACATTTTTTAATTCATCAATTTTGTTTTCATAGTCTTTTACAATTGATCTTGCTCTTTGAATTTGCCGCTTATATTCAGCCTCTTCCAGCTCAAAAATTTTCAAAATATCGCGCAACTTTTCGATTTCATTGTCTTTATCCTTTAAGACGCTTGAAATTTCTGTATAACCTAACAAGCTCTGCTTAAGCAATTTATTTTCGTCCTCAAGTCTCTTGATTTTTTCATCAAATTCATTTTTAATATTTTGAAATGTTTTTGTTTCAGGAGGAGGAGGGAAACTATCAGCAGGAATATCATCTCCGAATTCTTGCACCAATGCATCGTAAACATTTTTAGTTTTAGGGTATTTCCAGCAGGTCTCTTCGATGCACCATTGATAAGGGCGTATTTCTTTAGCTCTGTCCTTGCCCCATGGAGGTATAAAAAGTTTGTAATGATCTTCGCTCTCTACGATTACTATTTTATGCATACCCTGCCCTTAACGTGATGCCCGTGCAATTGTCATGTAAATCTCAAAAAAACTTTATCTGCGATATTACTATTAATGCCAAATGAGTATAGTAATAAAGAATTAAAAAATAGCATTAAGCGCTCATCATGTCATTACTCGACAGATTAGACCGGTTCTCGAAACCAGGCAAAAACCTTGAAACAGGCTCAGTGCGGCACAAGTATAGCGTACTTTTTGCTCGCGTAACACCAACATAAAATAATCTTCTTTCATCTTCGATCATAGTAGTAATTGATTCGCCAAAAAAGGTATTATATAGATCATAGTATTCGCTTATGAATGGATACGTCGCATCATTAACATCCATGATAATCACGACGTCCCTTTCTTCACCCTTAAATTGATGAATATTTGCTACAGCTATTCTTCTTCTTAAAGTCTTGTCTGGACCATATTTTAATTCGCTATACTTAAGAAGAAGTTCGTGAAATTCACTTAACTCAACACCATACATTGAATTGTTTCTATAAAGAATTGCAATGCTCTCTTTGGGGTGGCGCTTAATCAAAGAACTGCAAATGGATAAATGATTTGCAACAGTCTGTTTAATCTGCTGACAATTTAAATCTCTCTGTAAGCTGATACAATCGCATCGCGGTGGAATATGGCAACTAACCTCTCCATCTATTTTGTCAGGCAACGAAATACTTTGCTTGCCGTGATTTTGCATTATATAATTCCCGAATCGTACAATTTTCTTTGCGCTTCTACGATTAGTTAGAAGGTCCAGCACAATGCCGCCTGAAAACCATTTCCCAAAATTTTCAATATAAGTCAAATCTGCCCCAGCAAAACGGTTAATAGCTTGCCAGTCATCCCCAACGCAAACAATTTTTACAGATTTATTTTGCTCCTTGATCGCTGTAATAAGACCATAAAAAAGTTGGCTAAAATCTTGAAACTCATCTATAAATATATATTTGAGGCTATTGATAGAACTAAATGGTCTATCATATTTATCACTTCCGAATAGACAGTCGCCATAATTGTTCCGTACGACATTAGTCGCCTCAACCATCAACATGTCAAAATCAATTTGTTTATTGTCAAACAATAATTTTTGATATTTTTGAAAAACCTTGACTCCACATTTTAGAAACTCTTTTGATCTACATCCCAACATAGGAGAAGATGTTCTAATAAGTTGTTCCAATTTTTCCAGGACGTCAATTGGTGTCAAAAGATTTTTTTGTGCTTTTTGAATAAACTGGACACAAAGAGTTGTAAACTTTTTTACATGATTTCTGTAGACTCGCTCCAAAATTATTTCTTCGTGAAGTCGCTCATTATTTATTCCACAGTTGGATAACGCGATCCTCAATTTATTCTCTAAGCTGGCTCTCCCCTTTGACGCATCGTCATAGGACAATTCAATGAGTAAAAAACCATTTGCTTGATACCATTCTTTCTTAAATTTCATTTCTTCAAGATAGTCATCTCTACTTTTTGTCCAATCGTCAGGAACTCCGATGGATGGATTTTTAAATGAGATGCCCCAATATTCTATAATTACTCGATCTCGGTATGATTTTAAAATAGAAAAATCTGGGCGTATACTGCGCGCCCCCTCCGCTACAGACCTTTCATACTCATAAGCGATGCCATGCTCAAACAAATAATCGCCAATAACTTTTTCACCATACGATTTTACATAATCTCCATTCAAGGTAACTTTTTTAATGCGACGGCGCATGCCTAAATATTGCTCTTGTGACATGTCACAAGGCACTACTGCGTATTGAAGTATCGCGTCACGAAAAATCGAAACAAACGATTCGTCGAGTTCCTTTGCTTGCCACAACTCGTCTATCAAATACTCAATTTTTTTTGAAAGTTCTTTTTTAGCGTAACGTTCAGGATCATCTGAAACAAGTTTTATTTTTCTTTTTTGCTTCAAGATAGAATGTGCCAACCTGTGAAATGTCATTGCATTTCGAAACCCACAGTCATATAGCGCATTTATTTTAGATCCAAAGTTGTCCGCAGCTTTTCTATTAAAGGCTAATACCAAAATTTCATCAGGAGAAATTTTGTATTGTTCGATTAAAAACAAAACTTTATAGAGAAGAGTTGTCGTTTTCCCTGATCCAGCCCTTGCTTTTACCAGGACATCGCTGCCGGTTAAGGCAACTGCTTTAGCCTGTTCATCTGACAAACATATTCCATTTCCATTTTTTTTAAAAAAATATGTTTGTAGTGCGCAAGCTTTTAATGCTAAATAGTCGTCTAAAGGAAAACGCATTTTATTTGCAAGTTCATCTGCCTCGGCATAAGAATTGGTGTCCAATAGAGCCATAAGATCTGCCTCTACAATGCTGATCAATTCTTGTCGAGCCAGTTTTTCCTGTTCTTCTATTTCAGAGTTAATTCTATCTTGAGTTTCCTTTTCCCATTTTTTGATATCTTCATTTGAAGCTTTTATAAATCTTGAACCTGGTACACCGTCAAAAACGCTGTCTTTAAAAATGACTTTGCAATTTCCATTTTCATAAATATGGACTACCTCGCCTAGTCCCTTCTCCCGCTTCAAGCTATGCCAGACAATGGTGCCAATTTCAATATCCATACGCTAACACATCCACATAAAACATGTTGTGTACACAAAACAACAATCATGCCCATCACTAAGAAGAAATATATAGAATTCTGTCTAGATTTCTAAAGAGATTCATAGCCTGCCCTCTACTCATCACCTTCCGAATCCTCGTACATGGCTCCTCCTAGGCCAACCGTTCGGGAAAACACCCCGATCCGGTCCACCGCATGAAAAAAATATACGAATTCTGCCCAAGTAACTCAACCACTGGCTCTTTCCGTGACCTGCTCCTGGCAGGATATCCCAACGCTCTTCATCCTTACAAGATACTTCACATCAAAAAAAACAAATAAAAGGACCCACGTCACCCTCTTTACCGGACGACGTGGGCCATAATGCGCAACTATTCCCAAACAATCAAGCTAGTTAAATTTTTTCCAGGACGATTTTCCCAGCTTCAGGAGCAGAGAACTTGAAGGTCTCCCCAGGGTTGAAGCCGTAGCTCTTCAGCAGGGCTGCGCTCAGGTGGATTCCGTTCTTCCCGAACTTCGGAGCACCAGCGACAGCGCGCTCCTCCATGCCAACGACCTTGTGAAATTCCTCGTCCAGCTGGATCAACCGCGCCACATAGGACTTCAACATCGGTTTCTTGATGTCGAAAGCGTCCATGATCTGCTGGGCGTTTTTGCCTTCTTTGATCAGGCCACGAAGCTTCACAGCATCGAATTTCGATTCTCCACGAGGCATAAGTGTCTCCTTGAGTTTGCGTAATTTTGATTATTCTCAAAGAGAAGATATCTTAAAAATCCAGGCTGTCAACTTCTTGGTAATGACGACAGGTTAAAAGACGTTCATTTTAGATGAGGGAGGTGTTGATTCGACGATGATTCCTGGTTCGTTTTTTTATCGAGAAAGCTGCCACTCGTGTCGACAAAACTGCTTCAAAAACATCGTTTTTTCCGGTTCTGTCGTTAAAAATAAAATTTAGCACTTTCCTGCATTTTTAACATTCTAAAATAACAGTGCTTTCTTTTTGAACTCATCCAAGCCCCCGTTCCTGGACCTGGGCTCCCCATCTCCCCGGGCACCCTTGGGATTCGCTCGGACAGGGATCCTCCGGGACGTTTTCCCCTGACCTCCCCCATTAGGCTCCCCCAGCCCCGAACTTCCAGGAAAACCCCGCTCCGGCCCAACGTACGAAAAGCTCAGCCGCAGTTCCAGCTTTTTCCCGGTCCCCGTGACCACGCCCCCGCCCCAGGGTATCCTTCTTCCCAAAGCTCACTCTTTGAACCAGGGAAGGACAGCCCATGCCACCACAACACCTCGATAATCTCACTTTGAAGGATGAGATCATCAACGCATTTCGACCGGTTGAGCAGCTCTTCAAGATCATGGACACCTCTGGTGCCGAAGTCGATGGAACGATTATCCGGTGCTACGCCGAAATAGGGGTGGAGCTTACGGGTAACTTCCGAGAGCGGATCGAAAAGTTGCTTGGCCGAAAGCAGGATGGTGCTGAAAATGCCGAAGGATGATAGCTGGAACGTCGTTTATGCCTATTCCAGGGCACAGGCCATTCTTGACGGAGTTCTGGTCGACGTCACCGAAACCGCGAAAGCTATCGGCTTCAAGCTCCACACGGTGGTCACCGACCACCTGTTCCACGGATACGTGGAAGTTCCCGAAGGTCTCGATGGTGAAGGACAATCTGTCACCGGCCGGCTCCATGACGTGATGGTTCTGGCCCTGTTCGCTGCCAGGAGAGCCATGAACACGGACAGAGTCACCTTCAAGGTCGACTTTCTGATGGCTCCAGGACGCAAGGAAACGGTCGAAGTCGTCGCCCATATCGACCCCGGTGATCACGGTGAGCCAGTCCTGACCATCATGCTTCCAGAGGATGATTAGGGATTTTAACCAGATAACCAGGAGAAAAGTATGTTTTCGTTCCTGTTGGGTGTTGCGTTAGGGACCATCGTCGTTGTCGTTGGTGCGCAGCTGCTGACCATCCATCCCAAGCCGAGTCGGTTGCGCAGTCCGAAGTAGCCGGGAAGTTGCCGAACTTCGAAGGAAAGCCCGAGCATGAGCAGCTTGGGCTTTTTTTTACGCAGCGATTTCATACTGGAATGAGATGAATTAGCTACGTTTCGATTCCAAAAGAATTGATTGTTTATGTGGTAAATAGGTGTAACATATTTAACGTTAACCACATTCGCCATTTTATGCGCCAATGGTTAAAACAGTGGCGTTCAAATAGAAACATTTCATAACAAAAGATTCAAGAGAGACTTAAAAATAGATGATAAGTCAACAAGGCAGATGCTTTTTCTTGTACAGCTTTGACCTGTTGTTAATCGCCATTTCGCATAGAAATGTAGGAACAATCATGGGGCAATTGTTGTCGTCACCTTCCGCTGGGGGTTAAACCTCTGGCGGAGGAAAACGCGGAGCAGGTCTACATTAAGAACGAATAATGCCTATTGTTATCAAAATACACAGCCATTTGTTGTTTGTTATGAGCAATCTCCCGTCCATAAGTTTGTCTTATGAATGATAAGAAACACGATTATGCTTGAAAGAATGACGAAGATATAAATTAAGACAAAAAAATGTTATCATATTCAATCGTCTCTTTGCTCATCTTGTTTTCAAATTCATCGCCACTTGGTCTTATCGAACAAACCTCGCTGGGAAAGTTCTCTTTCCTTGTAGCCATCGAAGTCGAATCGTCCTGGGACAGGCCTGTCGTCCCTGGATTTGACGCCAAAGAAGACGACCCCAAGCACGGCCAGGGCCACGACGCCGATGATGATGCCAATGATCCACACCATGCCGGGCTACTACCAGAAACAGCAGCCGGCGTCATCTCTCTGGAAAATCGGCAATAATAACAATTAATTGAATCAAAATTGGTTCGGGATGAAACGCACTTATTCTATACGAAATCCAGATGAATTAGCTGCGTTTCGATTAGAGTAAAAGTGGTGAGCAATGAAGAGAAATAGCGCTGAAAATCCTTGAAAGTGGTAAACTGAAAAGTCTTACCCCGGGATTTCCGGCACTGGGGCTTGGAGAACCGAGGTGAAGTGGGAAATGTCGGTCATAGTTGTCGCTGAAGGAGGTGTCGGCGTCCAGGGTGGCCCCCAAAAGCGCGAATTGGCCGCGTATTTGACCTCGGCAGGAGGGAATTAGGAGAAATCTTTTTTCCAACTCCTCCAGTGGTACGACATTTCCTGCGGAGCTGAACACTTGGCTCACGGATATGAGATATAAAAAATATAAATTATTTTAATGTGTTGCCAATTATCGCGAATTTAAGGACTTTTCGTTGGGTTGCGTATTTGGCATACAGCAAATGGCTCCGATGGATTGGAGTGGCAATGCCTTCAAAGGTTGCTGCAAAATTTCCTTGATGACAACCTGTCTACGTATTGAAATCAATTTCAGCATTGACTGTCTGGGGGTGACTATAAATGAACATTATAATATGGCTTATGGTCGTGGGCATTGGAGTATTTATTTTATACGAATTGATTAAGGCTGCGGCAGCGATGGCTATTGTTTGCGGACTGATTGCTCTATGTGGCTTTGTATTATATTCTATAATTTCAAATTCAAAACGACAACGCCATGAAACACTCAACGATACATCAAAAGAAAACAAAACAACATGTGACCCCTGCCAAGACGAACAGCCAGATGACAATAGTGCTCAAAATTATTGGCGTGAAGTGATCGATCCAAAATATAATCCAGGACACGAGCCAAAGTTTAAGACAGAATCTAAATCAGAGAATACAACTTCCAATGAGACAACTAGTCCATATTTCGATATCCCCGAGATTTATCCTCAATATCCAGATCCCAAAGACCTGTCTGGTGACATGGGTGAAGAGATTCTTTGCTCTACCGTCAGCAACAATGGCAATTTTTTGAATTGTCACTGGTGGACGGATAAACGAATCAAAAGTTCTGGCGAATCAGGAAAAAGCGAGGTTGATCTTATTCTGATTTCTCATAATTATATATATTTATTTGAAAGTAAATTTTGGTCGGGAACTCTTAAGATAAATCCAAACTATTTAGACAAGAAGCACAGATGGATGTTTGTTAGACCTGTCCGTGACAATCTGGGCAATCCGATAAACGAAACTAACACCGATTACTTTGAAGATTTAACGAAAGAATTAGATATCAAACTTGAAAAGCTTAAGACGAAATTAAAAGATGAAAATATAGAAATTCCAAGCCACAGATTTAAAACCATGGTTGTGTTTACTAATAAAAACATTGCCATTGACATAGAGATAAGAAAATCGAATCTTGTCGCTACGATCCAAGACTTAGAAAAGGAACTAGAATGGGATAGAACAAACCTATCACAAGAGGAAAAGTATATCATTGCACTGATTCGTTATATAATTAAAATTGAAAACAATGAATTTTCCAATAATTTTTATACAAATGCCACCAGCAAAAACAACTTTCTCGAACAAAAATCATTGGCGGCGAACATTGAGCTTGTTAGATTTATCGACAAGCTTCCATCCTGGGATAGAATAAAGTTTTATGGCGGAAAAAAAATAAAGGGAGATCTTCGCAAAATACTTAAAACATTCAAAACTGAACCACCGCTCTATGTTCTAAGAAGAGGTAGTAAAATACTGGTCAAAGCACCGCGCGATGCCTCAGAGATTAGGAATAAACTAGAAAACGGGGATGATATTGATATTTTATTTGAAATAGACAAAAAGATTGTTGAAAGGTCACATATCAACCCCCTATGTAGTAGAATAAAATTTCATAAAGTTGGGGAAGAGAAACCAGATTTGATTAGCATATATCAAATTGAAGAAATTATTTTTGACGGGCTGTATGATCCAGCCGAAGAGCTAGGTCTAGTGGATTACTAGGCTAATAGTTTAACACAATCCATAGCAGTGTATTTGATGTAATGGATACCCTAGACAAGATCAAAGGGTCAAGAACTTCTGCCGTTATTATCTCTGAAAACTTTATCAGCTTAATGAGATATTGTTTGTTCAATAAAATATTTAACCATGCTATTTAAATCCATTTAAACCAGGTTAGCTTTCAGTTCTTCTTTTTTATCGACAACATAATCTCCAACATCATTGTGATATCGGGGGGGTGGGCAAAACCACCCCCCCAAATATATAAGGGGCGCTGTCGGGTGTTTTTCTAATAAAATCAACCCTTCCCCACCGACAACCCCAAATCTGTCTTGTCTTTGAAAAATTGGGGAAAAAGCGTTGAAAACATTGGATTTTGAAAGACAAAACGAATTTTGTCGACAACTGTCTTTGCTGTCTTTCCCCAAAACTGTCGGTGAAAAACGTAAATTGTGTCTGTTAGAGGGTATATTGTTTATTTTTTGATTTTGCTATGGGAGTTTCTTTTACATCACCGACAGTAACAGCCTGTTCAACATAAGAAGCTGCTGTTGTATGAGCTATCGTTTTTCCTTTGTTCATGGATGAAAAAATCTCCATAACCTTGTCCTTGAGTACCTTCTTGGAACTAGCAGTTCCCCCAAGGGCTTGAAGTGCTGCAAGTACATACTGCACGTTTGTCGTCTGGGTTTTGCTCCCAACCTTCTTGAACCGAAGGTGGTCAAGTTCCAGCGTCACTTTCTCCTGGAGCATGAAATTTCGAGCTTTATTATGCTGAATTGTATATTGCTTCGTATTTTTGTTGAAGTTTAACTCCCATGTATTCGGAGACCAATCACCGATAGCACTGGCTCCTCGACCACCACCAGCACCACTGTCTGTAGCGAACTTCCCATGATGATGGATGAGCAACGGTGAAACATGGACTTCTTCGGCAAGGAGAGAAACTTGATCGAGAAGTTTCCGCATTTGATCGTTTGAGTTCTCATCAAGGTTATGGAAGCTGATCAACGGATCAATGATCAGGATGTCAGCCTCATGGAAAGCAATCTTTTCCTTGATGATTTCCCGGAAGCTACCCCGCATCATGTCGCCAATGGACCGGATATCCTTGTTGACGCCGAGGAAGAAAATACCTTCACGAAGCACCGCATCCGGGATCGAGTAAGCGGAACGGATGGTCGCAAACCGCTTCTTCATCCCGATAAACGTGTTCTCGGACTGAACGAAAAGGACCTTATGGGCTCCGTCACTGACCTTGAAGGCATTGAGGAAGCCGGTAGCCGGGGGGAAAATCAGGTCCATGGCAATTTGCAAGGTCATGATCGACTTGCCAGCGCCACCAGGACCAGTGACCAGCAGCGGCTCAGCTTTCGGCCAAAAATTCTCGATGAGAAACTCGAAATCTGCGGTTGAATTGATCACGTCGAGGGCATTGAAAGTCTCATACGAGTACTTCCTTGCCTGGGAATCCTCCTCATCGGAAGGACGGGCAGACGACTTGGAGTTGTCGAAAGCCGTTGCGATGTGGTCTTTGGCCTTGGCGATTTCACGGTCCAACCATGCGGCTCCCGCTTCCCTCGCTTTCTCACCGATCGGATACGAGGCGTAAATCTGCTTGACCGTAGCCTCGTCGATACCGGCGCTGAGCATCCCCACCAGAACCGTCATGGATGCCTCCGACCTTTGCCCCTTCGGCACGGCCGTGGTGATCATTTGCTTGATCTTTTCGGACACCGGCAGAGTGGCGAGGACCGGAGTGGATGGTGCGGGCGCGGCTGGGTCCGTCATGATCGGCGGCAACGGGGTCGAATCAGGTGCCATGGGCGTGTCCTTGGTGGTCTCGGGAGTCGGCGACTTGGCAACGGTGGAGGCCGGTTTCGTCGTCTTGGTTAGGGTGTAGTGCCGCAGCCAGTCCGGGGCCAGCGCGAGATCGAAAGTTTCGCCCCGGAGAGTGTAGGGTTTCCGTGTCTCCGGGTGAAGCGAACCGGGGCATAAGACCTGGCCACCGACACCTCGGATGTCGAAGACACCTTTGACGGATCGGCACCCGTAGCGCTGCCCATCATCAGGATAGAGGAAATAGAAGTGATACCGCTCGCCCTGGCCGCCGGTTTTTACCGTCAGGGTTGAGGGGAGTCCGACTGGGATGTCTTGATCGACCTGCCAGCTCCAAAACGCATCCATGTCATCGACATCGAGAACCAGGACGCCACTGGCCGGTCCACAGGCGACACCCGCCCGCTCGGGAGCGAAATCAGCACGGCGAAAAGGACGCTTCGTTTCGCACCACTGGTTCCAGTTCGCTTCCAAGGGACGCTTGAAGTCCCGGGCCGATTGATCTGGAGCCGGGAAGCCGCCGGTAAGTGGGATCAGCGAGAACGACTGGGCCAGGAACTCGAAAATATCCAGCCTCGCTTCGTCGCTGACTTGGTCCGAGCGCCCGATCAGGCGGATGGCGTCTTTGGCGGTGATTGGCATGCCGGTCCTTGTTCTCTGAGTAATCCAAATACGAAGGGCCTTCGCGTTTTTGGCTCTCGATCCTCACAACCTCTTCCACACCAATGGCACGCGTAAGTGAAAGCTAGCGCAGCCATTTGTTTTGATTGTATAACAACTATACTGAGTTTTTCTTTGGAGCATTGGCTTGCTCGAGTGCTACTGCAAGGGGGTATATCATTTTTTTCACCTTGCCATAGCTAACAATTTTCCCGTGGGTTCTTTTATTCAATTCTTTTTTATATTTTTTCATCTCTTCTGCATCAATGTCCTTTGATGGATATTCTTTTATCAAGTCAGAAATGATCAAGTTCTTAATTGGGGCGTTGTATTCGTCTACGACTTCTCTGACGATTTTATCGTGAAGTCTTTTGTCTCCATTAATCATCCTTCTAATAACATCAACGACGATATCCATAGTCTCTTCATTATGCTCATCCCACCTGTCTTGCTGACCTTTCGCAGATATTTTTTTATTAGCAATTTTCGCATATTCTTCAGATGTGAAATAACATTTAGCATCTAAAAGTGACATTTTTGATATCGCTGTAAAAACAGCCAATGAGCCAGCAATCCCTTCAATCGAAGGCTTATTTTTGAGGCTGGTCATAAACGTTAACAAGAACAGAATGCCTAGATACCCTTCTTTATGTTCAGATAATACTTTTTTTACATCTTCTAAGACGATGCTATCGATGTCGTCACAAATTCTTTTCGCTTCAAGGTGGGTCTCTATAGGATCAGAAAAATTCTTTAGATCGTCAACGAAGTCGTTGCGCTTCATAACGCTCAAAACATAGTTATGAATTGCTGAATATGGTTTCGCTTTAATCTTATAAACCAACTTCTTGCAATATATATCGACACAACCGTCAATAAGTTCCACAGCTGCGCTCAAGCTGTCTACCTTTGGATGATCCCGAAGAAAATAAACCACTTCATCCAAAAACCGTTCGTATAAAGAGAGTTTGTCCATTTCGATAGCCATGTTAGCATCCATCACATCATTTTCGTTGGCCATGACGTCGCTCCTCTTCACATCCTTTCGCGATTTCGGTCCTTTCGATGAAGGATAGCTGCCTTCCCGTTGGGTGAGGACCAGCCAAGTTTACGCACGGTGGCACTTCGCCTCAAAAACGCGAGCTTCGCGTATTTGCCAACGCCCTGCCAACCGCTGGTCATGCCCTTATCCCTCTCGCACCGGTGGGAAGTCAACTTGCCACCATACCCTATCCTGTTAACTCCATACCCTATGCGACTAACCTGCTAAAATAATTGTATTCCCGTAGTACAGCATCACGGCCCGCATGAAAGGCCACGGCCCACAGGCTGGCCCGGCGGCAATAACCCTGACCAGATGAAACATGGAACCAGACCCACGCTGAGAAAGGGAAACCATCATGACCTTCACAGGTACCACCGCATCCTTAAACATGCGTGCCCTTATGCCCGGTGTCCCCGGTGACGCACAACTTGCCACCATACCCTATCCCCTTAACTCCATACTCTACCCCCTTAACTCCATACCCTATGCGGGTAAGCAGAGAAAATAATTGGGATTCTTTATTACGTCATCACGGCCCGCACGAAAGGCACGCAGCCCCAGGCAGGCCCAATGGCAATGACCCTGTCCAAGAATAAAACCAAACCATTCCAGATAGTTCAGAAGGAGCTCAAGATGGAAGACAAAACCCAGATCAAGAACGGCGGGCCGTCCAGCCCGACTTCGCCGAGCATGGCGCAGGCCCCGACCCCGAGACCCCACCTCGGGACTGGCGGAACCGGTGGCCCGGGAGCGAGCAATATGGTCGATCCCAGCGAGCAGTTCCTGGGCAACATCCAGAACGAGGATGCGATGGCGCTGTACGTTGGTGCGACGGCCGGCCCCGGGATGCCCGGCTCCGTCGAGGAGGCCAGGGAACAGGATTTGGAGTTCAACGACGTGCGCCAGCGCTTCCGGGACAAGGTCCGCAACAAAAACACCGAGGAGCAAGGCCAGATCATGGCCGAGACTTGGAAGAAAATGCTCCCCAAGGTGATCCAGCACCGCAAGGAAGAAGCCGCCATCGCTATCCTTCTGGGTGATATGGGAAACGTCATCAAGGCAACCGTCCCGCATGGCGAATGGCTCCCTACGGCGCGGAGGCACTTCCCCGAGGTCGAAATCCGGGCGCTCCAGGATTATATGAGAATCGCCGCCATCCGGAAGGTCGAAAACCACACGAGCCTCGGCATCTTCAAGCTGATCAAGCTCGCCCCGCTGGCTTCGAGCGAGTCCTTCACGGCTGAGGACGATCCGATTCAGGCGATCCTCAACGCGGCCAGTTCAAAACTCGAGACCACTACAGAGGAGCCCAACACCCTCGCCGCCATCGCCATCGCCAGCAGCCGCCTCAGCAAGGCCGGCCTGACGATCGAAATCGCTGTGCTTCGGGACTTCGTGAAAGCCGGCTACCAGCTGACCGCCAAGGACATCAAGGAAATGCTGGCCATGGTGGAAAATGGTCAGAACCCCACGGACTTCCTCCGCGAAGTGATCAAAAGCGGTGGGTCTCGCGTTTTTCCCCTCACCAATCCGGGTAGCGGGGAGAAAAAGGAGAAGGAAGACAAGGCACCCTCCATTCCGAACATCGACACAGCCTTCCAGCAGGCCAGCGACACGATCTCGTTGGCTCTGACGCAGAGCACCATCAGCGCGTCCGACATCACCCGTGCGCGCTACGAGAGGCTCATGAAGGATCTGAAGGCCTTCGGCGAAAAGGCGTTCGGCGCGGAAGTCGCCTTGGCGTAAACCGATACGGCGGCTCCTCCGGTCACATGCCGGGGGAGCTGCCTCATCCCAGCAAAAAGGAGAAAAGAATGGCTACCGTCATATACATTTCATCCCCGTCCGAGGCGGTCCTGGATGAGGTCATCCGCCGCTGCCCGGGCATCAATCTCAACATCCTGCTCACCATGGCCAGGATGCCGGTGAACTTCGAAGCCTTTCTGGAGCGTTACGGGAGTATCATCCAGAAACTGGCCCTGGATTGCGGTGCGTTCAGCCTCAACAATTCCAATCTCGGCCTCACTCCCGAGCAACTGTTTACGCGCCTGATCGGGTTTGCCAAGGCAAACGCCCACCGTTTTGAGCTGATGTTCAGTTACGACGGACATTTTGGGCCGGACAGTTTCGAAGATAATCAGGCCTACCTGTTGGAACTCGAGGAGCACGGCTTACCCGTCGTGCCAGTCATCCACAACTTGACCAATCACGAGGTGGATACCTTCATCCGGGGCGGATACGAATATGTGGCCATCGGCCAATGCAAGCACCGGACGCGGCCGGAGGTGCTGTTCCCGGCCGTCTACAAACTGCACGATCATGGCGTCAAGGTTCACCTCTTCGGCATCACAAACTATGACCTGCTCGTCGGCTGCCCCGCCGCGTCGTGCGATTCGAAATCCTGGCTGGACGACGCCAAGACCGGAGTCGTTCGCTTCTGGAATCCGGCCAAGGCCACCGATAACAAGACCGACCTGATTTACTTCCCGGATATTCAGGGAAAAACCAAGGCCGGGACGCACGTCTACCACAACTACAAGGATCTCGACGTGTTCACCCAGTACATCGGCGGCTTCGGGTTGACCCTGGAGGATTTGCTGGGGCTCCGGGCCGTTACCTACCGGGAATTCCTCGGCATCCTGTATTATAAGACGCTTGAGACGGTCATCGCTGAAAAGCACGCGCAGAACCCACTGTTCGTGTAACCAGCCCTGTGATTTTGGCAGAAGGTGGTCGGCAACGGCCACCTTTTGCTTTTGTGCTGGCGTCTGACATTGCCGGGGCTCGTACCCGGTCTCAATTGGTCCCAGCGCGGCCTCAGCGGCTATTTCTTCCTCTCCCCCGCCGTGACCGGTCCCCTGGGCCAGGGTATCCTTCAGCGTGGCCCCGAACCCGCTCCATGGGAATGGAATCATTCAGAGTAGGGCGCTTGTTGAAATGCGCGGCCGGGGCGGTAATTGGGTTATCGGAAAAAAGCCTGTGCGACATTGAAGAAGAGTCGCAACCGCTCCTCATCCGCTTCCTCGATCTGCCGGGCCAGGATGCGGCGTAGGTCTTCGGGGGTCAGCTTGAACTCGTCCAGGTTGAAGAGCTCGGCCAAGGGAATACCGAAAGCAGCCGCCAAGGTTTCGACGCTGGTGAGGGACGGGTTCCGTCGCCCCCGCTCGATTTCCCCAATGTATTGGAGGGACAGGCCGGAGAGCTCGGCCAATTTTTCCTGGGTCAGGTCGCGATTGCGACGAATCGTCCTGATTTTCTTGCCAAAAAGTTCCTGAACGTTGTCCATGCCTCACCCCCTAGCACAGGGTAAGGCAATGATTTACGGGCTATAAGCAACGATGGTCTAATTATTGCTTAAGATAAGACAACAATCGTTATTAAATGTGCTTTTTAAAAACTACTTTTGTTTCCAACGGGTTGCCCCGAAGCGAACCAGGAAAGGATTTCCCGTCACCTCAGAGGAAGTCGTATGTCCTTGATTATAAATCATAACATGGCCACGCGGTTGTCGTCTTACTTCTGGATCAGCACCCTGGCCACGGTTAGGATCGCACGCACCGACTCTTCACTGGCACCATCAAAGAGCTCCAGGAGTTCCTTCCGGGCCTGCTCCTTGGTTAACCCCACGTCCCCGAGATCAAAAAGGGCGGTCAATTCGACATCCAGGGCGGCGGCCAATCTTTCGACGTTCACCAAGGTCGGATTCCCTCTACCTCGTTCGATTTCGCCAACACTTTGGAGAGACAGGCCGGCACGCTCGGCAACCTGCTCCTGGGTCATGTCCTTGGCCCGGCGCAATGACCGGAGACGTTTTCCAAAAACTTTAAGAATCTCGCCCATGATGACCGTCCTTTTCGGGTAGTCTAGGGCAAGTGAGTTAGGTCTATAAGAAAGTTAGGTATGCAATTTGCTAGAAATTAACAAGCAAACTTTATTTTTTGGCAGATCATTCGCGGAACCTGAAAGATTTCAGGGGATCAGTCGGTAAGTCGCAGGAAAAGAATTCCCGGAAAACCGGGGAGAGCGCTTCCCACATTCGGAAGTTAATATCGGTATGCCATATGCATGCTTAGCATATTAACGTAGGTTAACATGCTGATTTGACAGGGCTGTTGAGAGAACTGCCGGTACAGAAACCGAAAAACAGGCATAGATTGCCGGGCAGCCATAGGAAATAAAGCCCGGATTGGGAAGGGGATGCCGTCACATGGCATTGGTCATCAACCACAATCTCATGGCAATGAACGTCGCCAGAAACCTGACGGACCATTACGGGGCGCTGAGCACATCGACCCAGCGGCTGTCATCTGGTTTGCGGATCAATTCTTCTGCTGACGACGCTGCAGGACTCGCTGTCCGTGAGTTGATGCGCTCCGACATCGCCACCATGAACCAGGGAATCAGAAACGCGAACGATGCCATCTCGATGATTCAAACTGCTGACGGCGCGTTACAAGTTATTGATGAAAAATTAATTCGCATGAAAGAGCTTGCCGAACAAGCTGCAACAGGAACTTACACATCGGTTCAGCGCTTAATAATAGATAGCGAATTTCAAGCAATGTCGTCAGAAATAGATAGAATATCTAAATCTACAGAGTTTAATGGAATAAAAATTTTGGACACAGCTGAATACACACATAATATCACAACTACTGCCGAAACATCGGGAAAAAGTAAAACTGAATTGTCTTCCAATGTTATGCTGAATCTTGCGTTTAATGGCGATCTTCAAGACAGTTCGGGGAATAATCATGCTGTGACAGCAACAAATTATTCATATACGACTGGGCCAGAAGGTGGTCAGGCAATTAGTTTTGATGGCACAACAAATGATGCTCAGGTAGATTTCGGGATGACGGGTGATGCTTTTACTATACAATTTTGGGTCAATGCAAACTCATTGACAAAACCGATTTCTCAATTATTAACATCAAATGCCCCGCCAGGAAAACGAAGATATGAAATACAAGCTACAAACAATGGAAATATCGAGGTTTGGTTTTCAAATGATCAATTCACTAACCATATTTATAGCGCCGATAATACGATTACCTCTGGAAGTTGGTATTTAATTACAAATACATATGACAATGGAGCTTACACTCTGTATGTAAATGGAAACATTGCAATTCAGCAGACATCTGGTAGTGGTGATACGTTTTTTACATCACCAATGTGGATTGGACTTGACCCATCATTTGGAGAGCAACTAGATGGTTCTATCGATAGTCTCCGTATATACAACAAGGCGTTAACGCCTGAATCAATTGCAGATTATTATAACGCATCTGGAGATGTCGAAAGCCTGCCAAACGACATTTATACCACTTCAAAAAGCATAACAGATGGTCTAAAGGTTCATTTTGGCACAGGGAATGATAGCGCAGAGGATTATTATAACATTAATATTTATTCCACGACAATTTCGTCGCTTGGGCTATTTGGGGTAAACATAAGGACACAAAATAATGCACAAAATGCTTTAGACAAAATCAGCACAGCGATGGTCAAAAAAGATAAAATCAGGGCAAATCTTGGAGCCACACAAAATCGACTCGAGAATACGATATCAAATCTAGAAATTCAAGCAGAAAATCTTCAAGCCGCTGAATCGCAAATATCTGATACTGATATTGCTTCTGAAATGACAAATTATGTTCGTGAAGAAATACTGGCTCAAGCTTCTGTAGCAATGTTGTCCCAGGCTAATTCAATGCCGAAAATGGCATTGCAGTTGATTGAAGGCTCATAATTGACTGCTGTCCTTCCCTGTCCGGTAAAAAGAGCACAGGGTAGCGTTCCAACTACCCGCCCCGCCCCCTTACTCCCCAAGAAGCCGACAGAATCAACGCTTTCGCCCATCTGATGCGTCACCGACACACCATCATCTTACCGCGCCAGAATCCTCAGCTTTGTTTCTCCAAAAAAGTCAACATGACTTTGGTGATACATTTTACTCAAAATAATCAGAGTAAATATTATCTATACCAAAATGATTATTCGTCATGTTTTCAGATAACACCAAGAAAACCAGCTTCATTTCGTCATTATTTATAAAGATATTGTTTATCAGTAATGAAAAAGACTTTGAAGTCGCTTCAGTAGCGATGACAAGTCTTCACTTAAACTCAAGAGAAGTTTCCAAAACAGCTATTAATGTTATGGGGGCCTTGCAGTTTATCCAGTCTCAGTGCCGTTGTCGTACGGACGATCCTTAACCTGAAAGGATCGAGGTCAATAAATCAAATGTCGCTTTGCTCATTCAAAAGCAAAGGGCCTGCCAACCCGTCAATGGTGACAACGATGGGGGAAGGGCTGAGACCGAAGAACCAGCCTGCTTTCAGTATCATACTGATTAGATCAAGGTGGCCCATATATCAAATGATGTTCGTGACAAACAGAAATTGCTTATCTCTATAAGCACAGGAAGAGGAATCAGGAAAGCACCTCTTTCGGGTATATGGATGCGTTTAGATGTTGGATGGTTCCGAATAGATTGGATAAATGACCAAGGGAAGCCCATGCTTGTAAAAAGATATGGGTGTCTGCGTACTTGTAAGGAGTACCCCGAAATGATGTTCCCCGTGATGCGAGACGAAACTTCGAATGATTCAGTTTAAATGCAGACTGTCATCGTGAACGAGTAAAAAGAAAACAACGTCTTGGAAATTATAGGGGCTCTTAGTCTAGAGCTTCGGTAACATTTACATAGTTTTCAGTCTCTCTCGCGTCTATTCAAAAAAGGGGAACATCATTTCGGGATCGCCGGATACGAGAAAATCGTATGTCCGGTGGTGATACGGAGCTTGGGATTGGTGACAGTCCTATTCGACCGGGTGCTCATCGGCAGCTATGAGAAAATCATGGCGCTCGATGGGCGGCTGTCGTGTTCGGATTGAAACGACAGCCTCCTGGGTAACACTGGGAGGTTGTTTTTGTTTCTCGTTGTCAGGGTGGTGGCGTCTTCGGTTGTCGTTTTCCGGCACACCGGCCACTATCCCCCACCTATGGATTCGGCTTGGCAGGAACCGTTTCGTCCAGAGCCAAGAAGGTCAAGACGATCCGGGTAAAAGATGCTGGTGCTTCGAATTGCAAATGGTGCGTTCCCCCTTTGAACTGAACCAGCCAAGCGCCAGGGATCAAACCGGCCAGAATCTTTGAGCTCTTCGTACCCACGACCGTATCCGCCGTTCCTACCAGCAACATGACCTGATTCTTGATCCGCGGCATCTTTTCCAAAGGAGCCTTCCAGCCCATTGCCGCCTGAAGTTGTTTCTTGATCGTGGGATTATCAGGCAAAGGTATGCGCTTAAAAGCAGCGGCAACGGCTTTTCCATCGGTTGATGTGGCATGAATAACGGCCTTGTTGACTCGATCAGGAAAATAAAGGAGCAAATTTTGCGTGGTCACACTGGATTGAGAATACCCAAGCACGTTTGTTTGTTGGACTCCAAGAGAATCCAGTAGTCCAATCACATCGTTGGCAAAAAGACGATAAGTGAACTGCTGTCCATTATCCGTACTATACCCCATCCCGCGATTGTCCATGATAATCAATTGATACTTTTTTGACGCCTCTTCGATGAATTCCGGTGTCCAGCGATCCATCGTGCAACCGAGCCCGGTAAGCAACAGCAGCGGTTCACCGGAACCGATCAACTTGTATCCAATCTTAATTCCATTGGCGTTCATTTGGTAAATGTCGTGACCTTGGGCATCTACCGCTACCTTTTCACCTACGGGAATGATGTCCTTGGCCCAAGTGAGAGAAGTGCTGATTGCCAGAAGTATGGTCAGCAGACACGAAACACAGATGGTGACTCTCGTGAGTTTTGAACGATGGATCATATTTTCCTCATTCCGGGGCAATTGATATTCTGAGAAATCTTGGGTGCGTAAACAATGGTGACTTCTCTGCTCACGTTCTCTGGTCAAGTAACAAAAGATGAAGCGCATGCGCAAGGGCACTGACAAGGGTGGGGTCAATTTTCGACGCTGATTTCCCTGGCCCTGGTGATGTCGCACGGTGGCGTCCTGGGTGCGTCGGTAGTTGTCGTTTCCCCGGTTCGGTATCTTCTCCAATACCGATCTCTCCCCCTTCCTGAAAATCGACCTCGTATCCGCCCCTCTCCTGCGAGTTTGGGGCTGCCCCTATGGTTCGGTCTCCCCCGCCCCCGAAAGTCCCGGAAATCGCGTCCTCGGCCCAATGACCGATTTCAGCAGGCGGAAGATGACGATTTCAGGGCCAAAATCAGCAGAATCGAGGCTAAATCAAGCAATATTAAGCGTAAATCCTGTAATTTTTGCGCAGATATACAGATATATTACCCATAATAACCATTATCAACAAAGGAGCGATTATGTCGACCAAGAAGGATACCACGGATACGTCCCTGGAGATGACTTCCGAACCCAAGAAGCGACCCGAGTCGAAGTACAATGCTTCGATCCTTCGGGAGTGCATCAAGGAAGGGCTCGACGCAAAGTCGATCATGGAGAGGATGGGCATTGCCCATAAGCCGACACTCAAGCACTACGTGTTGCGGCTTATCAGCGATGACCGGACCTTTTACGATGTGAAGGGGCTTTACCTCAAGAGTTCGAGTCGGCCCTACGTCAACAAGAAGGGTGTCGTCTGCTTCAACATCCACAAGGTTGACCTGGGCGATCTGGCGATCAAGGAAGGCGACGAGTTCGTCATCACTGCCGAGGACGGTAGGATCATCCTGACGGTCATTTAACGTGAACCTGTTGATAATGCCATGCTCTTCGGAGGTGGCATTTTCTTCTTTTCAATGCCGCTTTATATCTTCTGCGCAACAAATTGTCGGGTTCGCAGCCTGCAAATCGGTCTCGAAGATTTTCTGTCGTAATGATAAAAACATTACAGATATGACCCTTATAATAAATAGTGGATTCAAAATCGGGAAGAACGGTAATAGGTAGAAACGTACATTCGGAAGACCAAGGAGCACTAGTCGTAGTATTACAACGGGATATCCCAGCATCAGCTTGGACGTCCCCAGCTCCCCTGGTTTTCAATATACGATTTCAGCCTGCTAAATCGAGATTACAACTTCAAAGGAGGTTTGCTCATGAAAGTTGAGCCGATCATCAACATGAAGGACATCAAGAGCATCAAAAAGCTCCTGGTGGATCAACCGCGAAATCGGCTCCTGTTCGTCATGGGGATCAACTCAGGTCTCCGTGTCCAGGACATTCTGTCCCTCAAGGTCGCAGACGTCAAAGATTGCAAGATCGGCGACCGCGTCTGGCTCAAGGAAAAGAAAACTGGCAAGGAAAACGTCTTCATCATGAACAAGGAGATCAAGACCGCTCTCGACGAGCATCTTGCTATTGCTCACCTGGAGGATCACCACTTCCTGTTCAAAAGCAGAAAAGGGAAGAATTATCCGCTGACCACCTACGCCGTGACCATGATGGTGCAACGGTGGTGCGACGCGATCAACCTGTCCGGCAACTACGGGGCGCATACCCTTCGGAAGACCTGGTGCTATCACCAGCGCAAGACCTTCGGGGTCTCCTGGGAAATCCTGGCCAAAAGGCTGAACCACAGTACGCCTTCGATAACGAGGCGGTACATCGGAGTCCAAATGGAAGAAGTCGAGGAAATTCTGCTTCATACGATCTAGCTTCTTTCTAAAAGGGGTGATCTGCCCCTTTCTTTGAGATTACCCGACAGTATCTGGCAACTCGAATCGAACAGTTCCAGTAACTGGCATCGATTCTCGCAGTTCGTTTCACATCACACAATTCAAATTGCACGTGGAGGTGCTTATGAGCGTTTACCAACGAAGTGAACGGTGGATGGTCTATTACCATGACGACCTCGGCAAGCGTCATGACAAGTCCTTTGGACGTGGTGAGCTTGGAAAAGCCAAGGCCGAAGCCTTCGAAAAGGCGGTCCAGGAGGCCAATGAAAAATTGCTGCCGATTCCTGACCCGGAAAAGGTGACATCGGGAATCCGGGTAGCTGCCAAAGCTGCCAAGACAGAGCAGGGGAGGGCGGTTCCACCTGCCAACCAGGTCATCGAAAAGGAACCGTCCGGTATTATCTTGTCGGAGCTTGGGAAGAAATACCTGGATCACATGCGGGCATCCGGCCGGACCGAGAAGCATATCCGTAATGTTGAGCGTCTGCTCGACAACCAGTTCGTACCCGTCATCGGCGACAAGCCCGTCGACGCCCTGACCTACCAGGGGGACATGGTCCCGTTTATCCTGCACTTCAAGGGGATTAGCGAGGCCACCGGCAAGGAGCGGTCCCAGTACACGGTCAACAAGTACTGCGACTACCTGAGCTTCATCTTCAACTTCGGTATGGAGAACGGCTTCACCAGGGTCAACCCGCTGAAGAACTGGAAGAAGCCCAAGGTGCAGCCCTGGGATTTGAAGCTGACCTTGGACGACGCCAAGAAGATCATGGTCTGTGCTGAACCGCACCTGAAATGGGCCATGGAGGTCTGCTTCAATCTGGGCACCCGTCCAGGGGAGTCGGAGCTCCTGTCCCTCAGGTGGGATGATGTCGACTTCGCTGCTGGTACCGTCAGGATTTATGCCAGCAAGACGAAGACCTATCGGACCGTACCGATCAACCCTGCCTTCCTGAAGCACATGGCGGTTGAACGAGACCAGTCAGTGTCCGGCTTCGTCATCGAGTACATGGGCAGAGGACTGACGACAATTCGGAAGTCCTTCAAGAATGCCTGTCAGCGCGCCGGGATCACTTATCCGACCAGGATGTATGACCTGCGGCACCTGTTTGCGACCACCTTGCTCAACAAGGGGGCTGACTTGGCCGCCGTGTCGAAGATGATGGGGCATTCGACCGTCAAGCTGACAGCGGATACCTACTACCACTATATGGAGGGCGAGAAGGAACGCGCTGTCCGGCTGCTGCCGGGTTTAGCGGTAGCGTAAGAGGCGAAGGCGGGATTCCTGACCAGAGGTTTTCCGCCTTCTTTGATTGAAAACATCAACTATTCATGAACGAACGGAGAATTATTATGAAAAGGAATATCACCAAGCAATGCTTAATCTGTAAAAAAGACTTTTCAGTACCTCGTGATGAAAAATGGAAATTTCTCTGTCCAGAGCATACCAAGGAATTCTATATTCCCCTGAGAAAACATCACACTTTTCCAACTGTTTACAACATCATCGATACCGCAGTCTTTTTTGGCGACATAAAAACACTCCGAGAAATAATCAATGAACGAGAGGCAGCTATTATGAAATTTAAAGAAGAAATTGGAAGTCTGATTAATCCAGGCTCATCCATGAAAAAGATGCGATATCAAGCAATAAAGTTATAACCTGAGCTTAAGATCGAACTGGGAAAGGGCGAGATTCCTGTAGCCGAGGTCTCTCGCCTTCATTGTTTGTCAAGACAATAAATCAAAAAAGGAAGGAGAGAATATGGCCAATCATATATGTAAAATATGCAATGAAAAGCCAACAAAGTATGGATTTCTAATGTGCTACGATTGCTATAACGAACATTACGTACCACGAAAAGAAGACTTTACGAGCATACGGGAAGCTGTTGCAACCATCGTTGCTAAACTCAAGAAAGAGCGTGATGATTTTTGGGACGAATTATTAAATGGATAAATAAACATCAAAGGAGAAAGCTATGAACGACACAATCAAAAAGAAATGTCTGCTCTGCGACGAGGAGTTTTCAGTACCGCGTGATCAACCTTGGAAATTCCTCTGTCCTACCCATACACAAGAAGTCTATATTCCGCTTCGAAGGAACCATTCGTTCCAAAGCGTGTTACAACTCATCGAACTCGCCATTCTTCTCGATGATATTGAAATGCTTCGGGATAACTTCAAAAAGAAGCTGGTGGAAAAGCCGCAGGTGAACGGCGGATTCAGAAGCGTCCTCGGGACCGGTGCTTGGCAGAAGCTGAAGGAGACAGCGGCGGTGTAGGTGGGGAAGGTGGACCTCCTGAGAAGGGGGTTCACCTTTTATGTTGTCAGTAGCTAACGCAAATATTTGGCCAGAACAGGCTTTAGGAATGCTTTTGTTAGGATTGGAACATTTATGGAGATTAGTGATGCATTTATTGTTACATAAAATGTCTATCGTTAGAGTAAGATTATTTTGTTTTTATCTTATATTTTAGTAGTTCTATTTCTTTATGTTTATTAAAGTTAAATTTGTGTAGATTAAATGACTTAGTATTATGGCTGATTGTAAAAATAGTAATACAATAAATAAATATGTATAGCATTAAAATAATAAATAATATAATTATGTAAATTGTAGCATTCATGGACATGTTTTGCTTATTTTCAAAACAAATAAAGGAGATCGTTGGTTGAGGCTATGTACAATAGATGACAAAAGATTAAATCAGCGCCTCTGCCCAGCGGTTTTGTACTCCTGCCGTCACTGCTGGAAGCTACATGTAGGGAGGAGGGCTCTGACTACATGCTGGGGGAGTAGGCAGTGTAGCAAGTTTCTATATAAACCGCCAACTTGGCCATTATTGGCACAATGTTGGACAGAGGCGCTGCTTGATATGGTCTAAAATATGTAAAATTAATTTATATATGATTTTAAAATTGTTTGATTTTTAATTCATTTTATATCATTAAGTATGCTGTTGCATAATAGCTGAAGTCGTCAACGGAAAGCTGATTTTGGCTGGGCGCTATCACGATTCCATTTGCTGCAGTATCTTTATTATGCAACTGCTTTGCTTTGTTAAACATTAAACGCCTATTGTCTTCAGTAGATAAAATTTTTATCTCATCATATATTTCATTCTTTTTGTATGACTTTTTAAATACTGCGTAATTTTTTATAAAAAATTTTCGGCAAAACCATTCGCATGTAGTGATTTTTATCAATAATCAGTTGGTAATATTTAAGTATGCTTGAATTGATTAAAGAATCTGCATTCTGAATGGAGCAAGGTATAAACAGACACGTAGAAATAAGCCTTTTATGCAGTTGGCAGTATTTAGATTTGCGGGCATTATCTATGAAGCCGATCTTAATATTTTCAAATAAATTGATATCAGAAAAATAATACACTACTGGTGAAAGATTTGTTAGGGTATTGCACTCGTCTGTTTCTTTGATTGTATGCCGAACACGACTATGACGATTGTCGTAATTCTGGATAACATTGCACTTAGCGTTTGTTGGTATTGTCTTTCCGTCAGACTCTATGATGCAAATCAATGATTCTTTGTCTTGGGATTTGGCTCTTATTGATATCATATTGTTTCCTGAACAATTATTTTTCATCTCTGCGAATGCGAAAAACCATCGCATAAAGCGCAGGTGTAAAGAGCAACGTTAGTACTGTCGCAACGAACAATCCGCCCATGATGGCCACAGCCATTGGTCCCCAGAACACGTTGCGTGACAGAGGAATCATGGCCAAGATCGCGGCCAGAGCCGTCAGCACCACCGGCCGGGTCCGACGAATGGTCGCGTCGATCACGGCTTCCCATGCCGTCATACCCCCCTGCCTGTCCTTCACGATCTGATCCACCAGGATGACGGTATTCCGCATGATCATACCAGCCAAGGCGAGGACGCCAAGCATGGCCACGAACCCGAAAGGTTGGTTGAAGAGCAATAGCGCGCCCACGGCGCCGATCAGACCCAAGGGCGCTGTGGTCAACACCAGGAATAGGCTCGGAAAGCTTTGCACCTGGAACATCAACAAAAGCAGCATGACCCCGCCTGCCACAGGCAACAGGGCGGCAATGGACCGGTTGGCCTTGCCGCTTTCCTCATAAGCCCCCCCGATTTCGATGCGGTAGTCCGGCGGCAGCGTCTTCATGATGGACTTAAGCCTGGGCAGGAGTTGCATGGTGACGTCCGGTGCCTGCACTCCCGTGATGACTTCCGCTCGTACTGTGATGGTCAAGTCTCGGCTTTGTCGCCAGAGGATGGGCTCCTCGTAGACGTATTGCAGCCGCGCCACCTGGGAGAGGGGAATAATTTTCCCGTTGCGCGAACTAATGGTCAAATCCGCCAGGATTTCCGGACGCAACCGTTCATCGGGAACGGCCCGTGCGATGACATTGACCAACTCAATGCCGTCGCGAATCTGCGTGATGGTAACACCGGAAAGGAGCGTCTGGAGCGCCTCGGCAATGTCCTGGGGCGTAAGTCCCAGAACCCGGGCCCGATCCTGGTCCACCACCAGCCGGATCGCCCGGGACTGTTCGTTCCAGTCGAGGTTCACATCATACGTCTTCGGGTTCTCGCGCATGACGTCGCGGACGCGGTAGGCGATTTCACGCACCTTCATCGGATCAGGACCGATGACGCGGAATTGGACGGGATAGCCGACCGGCGGCCCCAGGAACAGCGTCGTCACGCGCACCCTGGCCTGGGAGACGCCACCTTGCGCGACAAAGTTCTCGATACGCGACCGAACCCGGTCGCGGGCGGCGGCGTTTGCCGTATCGAGTACGAGGACGCCATAGCTGATGTTGGGAAGTTCCGGCGCCATGGGCAAAAACCACCGGGGTGCGCCCGAACCGATGTAGCTGGCGTAGGTCTTGATTTCAGGGTCGGTCTTGCAATAGGCCTCCATGGCGTTCACAGCCTGGGCCGTGGTCTTGAAGGCCGATCCGGCGGGCAGACGCACCTCGACCAGGAGTTCAGGCCGGGAAGACGACGGGAAAAACTGGCGCGACACGAACGAAAAACCGAAAACCGCCAACAAAAATGCGATCATGGTGCATGCAACAATCGTTTTGCGGTGTTCGACGCACCACGTGATTATCCGACGCAGGCGATGATAGGTTGGCGTCTCATAGATGGCGTGCGGATCTTCATGGCCAATGCCTCGGAAATCCGGCAGAAGCTTGAGGCCTAAGTAGGGCGTGAAAATGACGGCCACCAGCCAGGATGTCACCAGGGCGATGGCCACCACCCAAAAGATGCCACCTGCGTATTCGCCTGATACGGATTTCGCGAATCCCACGGGCAGGAAACCCGCGGCCGTGACCAACGTGCCGGTGAGCATGGGAAAGGCGGTGGCGGTCCAGGCAAAGGTGGCGGCCTTGACCCTGTCGAAGCCCTGCTCCATTTTCACCACCATCATTTCCACTGAAATGATGGCGTCGTCCACCAGCAGCCCAAGGGCGATGATGAGCGCGCCTAGGGAAATGCGCTCCAGACTTATGCCCGCTACGCGCATGATGGTCATGACCATGGCCAGCACCAGTGGCACGGCCAGCGCCACGACAATGCCCGTCCGCCAACCGAGGGAAAGAAAGCTCACGGCCAAAACGATAACCAGCGCTTCGACAAAGGACCGGACGAACTCGAAGACGGATTCGTCCACCACCTTCGGCTGGTCGGCTACCAGATTGATCTCGAACCCCAGTGGTAGGTCCGCCTTGATGCGGGCCATCGCCGCGTCCAGATTCTCGCCCAAGGCCAGGATGTTGCCGCCCTTGGCCATGACCACGCCCAGCGCAATGCAGGGCTTGCCTTCGTAACGCGCCACGAATGTCGGTGGGTCCTGGGGGCCTCGGTGGATGGTTGCAATGTCTCCCAGGCGAAACACCTTGCCGTTGCTTTGGATAGGGACTTCGGCCAGGGCATCGGCGCCTTTGAGGGCTCCTTCCACCCGCAGATACATGGTGTCGGTTGTCGTCTCCAGTTCTCCGGCCGGGGTCACCTCGTTTTGCTTGGCGATGGAATTGAAGATCTCCTGTGGCGTGACCCCCAACGTGGCCAATTTGGCGTGATTGAGTTCAATGAAAATGCATTCGGTCTGTTCGCCGTAGAAGCGGACCTTGGTCACTGACGGAACCCGGAGCAACTCCTGGCGTATGATTTCCGCCTCGTCCTTGAGCTCCCGCATCGTGGAACCCTGTCCGGTTAGTGCATAGAGCACCGAGTCCACATCCCCAAACTCGTCGTTGAAAAATGGACCCAGTACACCGGATGGCAACTTGGCTTTGATATCTCCAACGCGTTTGCGGGCCTGATACCAGCATTCGTTTACCAAGGACGGCGGGGTGGAGTCCACGAGGCTCAGCTGCATGACCACGCTACCTGGCCGAGAATACGTTTTCACCTTGTCGAAATAGGGTACCTCCTGGAGTTTTTTTTCAATGGGATCCGCTACCAGCCGTTGCATTTCGTCGGCCGTGGCCCCTGGCCACGCCGCACTGAGAATCATGTGCTTGACCGTAAAATCGGGGTCCTCGGCTCTTCCCAGGTGTATATAGGACCATGCGCCAGATAACGAGACAAGAATAATAAGGAAGAGAGTCAGGGGACGGTGCGTAACGGCCCATTCAGACAAGTTCAGCCCCATCACTGGGCGTCCTCCTTTGCGGCGTCGAGCAAACGGACGGTGATCCCCTTGTCGAGCTTTTGCACGCCGGAGGTGACGATGATATCGCCGCTGACAAGCTGGCCATATACAAACGCATCGTGGTCCGTGTACCGGTCCACTGTAACCGGTTGAAACGTGAGCTGCCCGGTCTGGGGATTTACGCACCAGACACCAGGACCGTGGCCTTGGTTGAGCAGGGCGCTGGTCGGGATGCGCGCGGTCGACGTGCCCGTGGTTTCGGAGAGGTGGAGGGTCGCCGTCATGCCGAGCTTCACGGCGGCATCGGCGTCGGGGAGCGAATAGCGCACGGCATACGTTCTGGTGACCGTGTCAGCCGCAGGAGAAATTTCGCGTATCACCGCCCGGTAGTGGGCGTCCCGGTTCGACCACAGTGAGATTGTCGCCTTGGTTTCCTTGATGTCTTGGAGGCGTCTTTCGGGAATGTCGACCAAGACTTCGAGGGCCCCCTTCCGTGCCAGGGTCACTACGTTTTGCCCCTGGGCCACGACCTGACCAGCTTCGGCACTTGTCTTAGTGACCACGCCGTCGGCGCTGGCAAGCAATTTTGCATAGCCGAGTTGGCTAACGGCTAATTTGAGGGCGCGGTCGTCCCGTTCCACGCGCGCCCTGGCCTCGTCGGCCGCCAAGTGCTTGAGGTCGTATTCGGACTGACTCACTACTTGTTTCGACAGCAAGGTTGTATAACGATTTTCATCGCTGGCAGCTTGCGCCCTGTTGGAACGAGCGGCGCTGAGTTCCGCTTGAGCGCTCTCCATGGCGAGACGGAGGTCTTTTTCGTCCAGGACAGCAAGGAGCTGGCCTTCTCGGACATGGTCACCCACGTCAACCAGTCGCTTCTCAATACGCCCGCCGACTCGGAAAGATTCTTGCACTTCATGTCGCGGTACAATGACGCCAGAGTAGGTTCGTTGTTGGGCCTCGCTGTCAAAAGCAATTCGTATGGTTTTTACAACAGGGTGGAATTGCTGGTTTGAGCTCACATCATGGCAACCGGTGAGGCAGAGACAAAGTATTGTCACAAGGAGTGACATGCAGCATAATAGGTTTTCGCATTTGCATATTGTCCAATTATATTTAAAAAGCATTATTGCTGCTACCTTGGTTAAAGTACTAAATAGATTATTAACCATGTGAAACAAGACCATGCAAAATAAGATCTAGCAAGTTTTCAAGCTCTTCTTCCAAACTGTCGGGCTTGTTGTCGTGTTGTGCGTCAGCCACCCAATGTTCAATAAGAGATGGATAAATGAAAACGGCTAATGATTCATGAATAGCAAGTGCCATTTTAGCGCTGTCTATTGATCTAAATTCACCAGAAGCAATCCCTTGATCTATTATAATTTTTAGTAAATCTCTAATGCGCTGGCTATGCTTTTGTATTACATCCCAATGTTCATTCATCGCTATAGAAATCATATCATAGAGCTTTTGTTCTTTAATAATATTGACTCTTATGACTTTATGATACTTCGATATAAACCGCTTTAATCTCTCTATTGACGTTCCATCTTTGACAAGTGACTCCCAACATTGGTCTTCAATGCTATGGACAAGGCGATCACAAATAGTTTCATTAATGCTAGCTTTTGTAGGAAAGTATCTATATATATTACTCTGACTCATGCCGAGGTGTCTTGCAATATCTGAAACAGTTGTTTTTACATACCCGATATCACGAAAAAGGTCCTCAGCTGTGTCTATTATATGATTTTTTATTGCCAGTGAGTCAATTCCAGAAGTCTTCTTGCGCCCCATTTTACCACCTGTAGGTTATATAAGAGTAAAAGCTGGCTAAATCTTTGATGTTTTATTCATGATAATTTTTAATTTTTATTATTTTTTTTGTCAAGCAATTTTTTTCCGTCTGTTTTTTAATATACTGATTTAATAGGGTAATAATTTTTATTCAGCAGAAAATTTGTTTCGGTTACTTCTTCACCCTTTTCAACTTTCCCTTCACAAGCACTTCCGATTTTGGCCCAATCAGGGACATTTATTTGTAATTTTGGAATTTTTAGAAGGGAACCCCAGGCAAAGGGTGGGGGCGCGGGACAATTCAGGCGGGAAGGCCATTGGTGGTGCGATGAGAACGGGTACTTCCATATGTGGGAATCTGAAAAATTTAAAAAAGGCTTGACACATTGGACGGACCGGTCTAATTATGCCCTTCATGAAACGTACGCACAATAAAGACGAAATCGTCAAAGCCGGACTCGACATTATCCTCACCAGGGGGTTCAACGGCACCGGCATCGAATCGATCCTCAAGGAAGCAAATGTTCCGAAAGGGTCTTTCTACAATTTCTTCGCCAGTAAGGAGGAGTTCGGTCTCGCGGCCATCGACCTCTATCTTTCCGAGATGGCTGCCTTGCGACAGCCAGTGATGGAAGACCATTCGTTACCTCCCCTTGTACGGATAAGGAAAGCCTTCGAAGTCTTAATTTCCCGATTTGAAAGCAATAACTGCTCCAAAGGCTGCTTGGTCGCCAATTTGTCGCTCGAAATGGCAGATCAATCTGAGGTGCTCAGGAAACGTCTTGATGAAGCCCTCCAGAGGTGGATCATTTCCCTTACCGCTATCCTCGAAGAAGCCCAAAAGGAAGGGACTATACGCACCGATATCGACGCGATGCCCCTTGCGGAAAGTATCGTTTCGTCTTTCGAAGGTGCTCTGTTGCGCGCCAAAGTGAACAAGTCGGTCCAACCGCTTAAAAACTTTATCCATCTGTATTTCGAAAAATTCCTAGCCTAAGAGGTGCTACCGGATTTCAATGGCTTGTTGGTGCATCATTTTTTAGCCCGTAACAAGTGGACCGGTCTAAATAATTATTTCGACGCCAAGAGGCCGCTCAGGGGGTGAAGAGACATCAGACTACAGACCTAAGCTGGCTAAAAATTGGAGCTATCTACAGACCCTCAACGAAAAGGAGGTAATCAGGATGGCATCGGCACTGGGCTTCAACATTTTTACTGCACCGTCAAAGGCAATGGTCGGTGAACGGGTTCGTCAGTTTGGTCCGCCCCTAGCGTTTGATCCACCAACTTCGACGCTGATCTTCGGCGAGAACGATGCCGTCCTCGTCGATACCCTCAGCACTGTTGCCGAAGCCGAAGCCTTGGCCAACTGGGTTGCCCTGCACCATCGCAACCTCACCACGATCTACATCACCCACGGCCATTTCGATCACTACGTGGGGTTGAGCGTGTTGTTGCAACGGTTTCCCGAAGCTCGTGCCATCGCCACACCGAAATCGGTACAGTTGATGCGCGAGCAATCCCATCTGATGCCGGTGTTCCGCAAGTGCTGGCCCGGCCAACTCCCAACCAAGATAACGCACGCGGAACCTTATGAAGCCGACGTCTTCACGCTGGAGGGGCACGAGATACGAATCATCGAGCAAGGCCGCACCGACGCTGTTGATTCCACCTCCCTGCACGTGCCGTCGATTGATCTCGTTGTCTGTGGGGACGTCCTCTACAACCAGTGCCACATGTATGTCGGTGAAACTACACCGGAAAGTCGTGCGAATTGGATTGACGCGCTGGACCGCTTGGCAGCGTTAAACCCGAAAGTCGCCGTAGCCGGTCATAAGAAACCGGGTGCCCCGGATGTTCCGGCGGCCATTGAGGAGTCGAAACGCTACCTCACTGACTTTGGCCGACTCCAGAAGTCGACCTCCAGTGAGCGTGAACTCTACGACGCTATGACTGAACTGTATCCCGACTGGACCTGCCATCAATCATGGCTGATGTTCGGATTCCGTTAAACTAGGTTATCTCTGGCGCTCATTTTAAAAAATCTTAAGTAGACCGGTCTAAAAAAAAAGACCCGTCTGCAAAACGCAAGGAGAAGAAAAGATGTCCACGACAGAACACGGCAACCAGGAACTTTTCCAGGAAATGAAAATCAAGGGCGTGAGCCTCGCGAACAGGTTTGTGTACTCGGCCACTTGGGATGGGACAGCCGATCGTGACGGACTTTGTACCCCCAAAAATATCGATATGTTGGTACAACGGGCACGTGGCGGCGTCGGTTTGATCATTACTGGAATGGCCTTTGTCGTCGCTGGGGGAAGAGCTGCGCCTGGGCAGTTAGGCATCTTCGACGATGGATGCGTACCGGGACTTACCCGTTTGACCCAGGCCGTTCATGATGCGCATGGCAAGGTGTTCCTGCAACTGGCACATTCTGGGTGCTATGCCCCGACCGCCCTAACTGGCACAGAGCCTTTAGGCGCTTCCGCTAGTGACTCCGGTCGTTTTCCTCCCTGTCGGGAAATGACCTTGGCGGACATCGATAAAGTCGTTGCTGCATTCGGCCAGGCTGCGGGGAGGGGAAAAAGAGCGGGCTTTGACGGGGTGCAACTCCACGGAGCACACGGTTATCTGATTTCCCAATTCCTGTCTCCTTTCTTCAATCAGCGGACAGACCAGTACGGCGGCAACCTGGAAAACCGCGCTCGCCTGCTGCTGGAAATCGTCAAGGCTGTGCGGAAGGAGGTTGGCAACGACTATCCGCTGTTGGTGAAGATCAATTCAGAGGACTTCGTCGAGAACGGTCTCACGTCGGACGAGAGTTTGGAAGTATGTTCCATGCTTGAGAAGGCTGGGGTCGACGCCATAGAGTTAAGTGGTGGGACTGTGTACGCATCGGGAAAGTTTTCGTGCATGAGAACGGGCGGGTCAAAGTCGAAGGAGAAGGAGTCGTACTATCGAGAAGTTGCGGCTCGCTATAAGCAAAAAATCAATATTCCGCTGCTGCTTGTGGGTGGAATCCGGTCCATTGAGACGGCTGAACGTATTATCCATGATGGCATCGCCGACTTCATATCCATGTGCCGTCCCCTCATTCGGGAACCGGCCCTGATCGCGAGGTGGAAAGCGGGCGACGTGAGACCTGCTACCTGCGTCTCGTGCAACGGATGTGCTGGTCCCGCCATGAAGGGTGAAGGGCTGCAATGTATTTTGGAAACTGACGACTGACACTGAAGCTTTTTGTAAATTAACTCTTATAGAAAGCCCATGCTGTCAAAAGTGACGGCATGGGCCTTTTCTATGTAAAAAATTGAAAAATCGCAAAAGTTACGGGATTCGGATGGCAGGGTCCTGCCATTGACCAGGGCAGCTTCATCAAAAACGCGACCAACCGCGTATTTGCCCAGGATAGATCCAGATCAGACCCATCTAAAACAAAACATCAGCAAAATTAGTAGGAAAGCTGGCCCAGTTGGCAGCACCCGCCAACGGCTGACCAACGCCGCGCCAAAGTCCGAATTTCAGGCTGAATAAAAGAAGAAGACCCCGTTGGCACTTCGCCAACAGGATCACTTTGTGATAGGGGCTTTTGGAAGGATTTTAGGGGGTTAAATCACGCTTGTGGTGTGTCAAGCAAGCGCTCTCCCCCTGAGCTACGGTCCTATAAACAGAATCAGGGAACAGGCTAAATGCCCCAAACTCGTCCCGAAGTCAACCCCAAATCTTTCGTTCCCAAGAAAAAGTTGGGGGCCAAAACCGTTGGCTTCGTTGGCGCGTCGTTGGCTCGGGGTAAGTACGGTTTCGATACGGGGAGGTCAAGGGGTTTTTACTCGGGGGAGGAGAAAAAAGGACGTTGGGGAGGAGAGGACGCAGAGGCTTCCCTAAACAAAAAATACAAGCTTTCTCTTGAGTTAGCACTGTCTAGTAGCTCACGTAATGAATTAGAGATTAACTCTGAAGGATTAAACTTAAATTTATGAAGAGAATCATCAATAGCAAGAAAACCATTGAAATACCACTCGTTAGCATGCTTCACTATAAAAGTGCCAGATGGAACGAATTGCTGCAAGTCGTTAAGCATTGCAGCGCCATAACGAGCAATGAAAAAGTTATTGCAACTGTTATCATTAAAATACGTTTTAGTAAAGATCATGCCCCCAATAAAAAACCACATCCTAGCCGGTATGTTACCATATTTTAAATCAAATAAATTAACTTCTGAAAAAAAATCATCCTCCATTGCTGACAATACTGTTTTAACTGGATTTGAAATTAATCGACTTTTTGCGAGTTCTAAAAAACTACATATATCGAGCAAGTCCCTTATTGGTTGTTGATGTTTCACATACGACAAATCAAGTGAACCTAATTTATTTTCAATATAAAACAACTTACTATTTTTATAAATTATATTCTTACGATAGCAGTCCAATGCGAAATCATCCCGCGTCAAATTTTTAATACATTCAATTAAATAAGACAAATTTTTATTAAACAAATCAATAAGATATGAACACTCTGGTAAAACTATCGCATCATTCTTATCAACTAAATAGCTCCCGATATTATACGTTTTTAAATACAACATCATACCACAAAAAGCGATAGCGTCAATAGAAACAAGCAAATCAGCATATAGATGTGTTACATCATGAAATTTCTTTTCAAAGAACTTCATATCCTCTAATTTTTTTTGTTTTTTAGTAATTTCAAGACCAACATTAGAAATTTTCAATGTCGCAAACGATATACAAACAGTAACAGTAATACTGAATGCTATAGATAAAAAAGATGCTATTATTTGCATCCTTGCATCATTGACAGCCCCAAAAAAATTATAGGTGTAGAGACTTTTTTCTATGATCACACACGATAAAAATATAAATATTACTAATAAAAATAACATAAAAATAACAACAAATGCGTACTTAATATATTTCATAGCTATTTAATGCTGTGCACATGTTTTTACAACAGAATTAGCAAAGAGTTTGGTATTTAACCTTATGCGAATTTCATAATTTTTTACAATACTTCGACAAACATGATTATTCGTTAAAAAAGCTTACAATAGACAAAAGGCACGCATTCAACCGACATTCACGGCCATACCTCAGCATTTATTTTCCCCTTAAAGATTATGATGATGACATCCAACACAAAGAGCTTGACCACTACAATCGAGCATTTATTATATTCTTTCTCCCAAAATAAATAAAGACCCGCATCACGGTCTTCACAGGACGACGTGGGCCATAATACGCAACTATTCCCAAACGATACAGCTAGTTCTTCTCCAGGACGATTTTTCCTTCTTCTAAGCAGGAGGTCTTGAATTCGTCGCCTAGGTTGAAGCCGTAGTTGGACAGGAGCGTCCTGGGTTACACATAGTGTTCCCTAAATTCAGGAGTTATAAAATTTAATTCTTGCAAACAAATCTCAAACTTATCAACAATATAGTTGGAAATATTTTGAACGGCCTCGAATCTTATTTCTAAGTCGTTTGCCCTAGTAGACTGCCCAACGAAATATGCACTTTCTCGACCATGAGATATTAAATTTCTTTTTTCTTTAATTTCAGACACAAACAACAAATATCTCGAAACTGAAGAAAAGTCATCATCTATGCAGAAGCATTTAAAAATCAATTTCAATGTATCAGCATCAACGTTTTGAAAATACATCGAAAGTACACTTGGATCAATGCTCCTAGACTCAGAGGAATTTTGTTTTTCTAGCAACTCAAGTCTTTTTACAATAAGTTTCTTTTCATTACTATCTCTACTTGACTTGAATTCACTATCAAGAGCTACAGAATAAAAATTGCCTGAAAAACACTTGAAAGGAACAGATTTGTTTGAAATTAAACGCAAAGCTTCTTGCACTACACCTTGAATTGTAAATTCTAAGATAGAGTACAAGCTAACATAGAATATTCCGCGAAGGATAACGACTTCTTGGCTGTCTCTAATTAATGGAGATTGTGGTTCAAGCCGCTTTATAAGTAAGAGGACCTGCCTAGACTCACCTATTCTTTCAATCAAAGAAGCTCTTAATGCTTCGAGCATGCAAATACGCTTTTAATTGGAAAGCAACGAACTTTTAACAAAATCTATACGACCGACAACCATTCTATTACTATTTGTTGCCGCAGTAATAAATTTCTTCAATCCAATATCTTCCACTATATTTTTTAACTTATCCTTTGGAATCTTATTATTTTCGCTTAAAGCTAAAGCAGTCCCAACAGAAACGGCTTCGTACAAATTTACAGGAGTAATTTTCCGGCCACCTCGGTTTATCCCTTCTGGAAGCGATTCTCTTATAAAGCGAAATGTTTTGTTAAAAATTCTCATTTTATTTTCAGACAGTTTCTTCTCTCTATTAGTTTTCATATAATCGTTCAAGAAACCCTTAACACTATGCTCAAATTCGGTATAGTTATCTAAAAAAGCAAAAAAACGCAAAATAAACTCTTCTCTTGTTCCATTGCTTTGATCGGCAGATTTCAGCTTGACAACTTCGTTAAAATCTTCATTTTTAGCCAAATCTTTAAGCGAATCGTTAAATCTTCCCCTAAAAATACAATTCCGGATTTCTTGAGATGTAAGGAGTATCCCTCCGGTATTAAGTCGTTCAAACAAATCAAACCTAACCTCAAAATCACTTTTATCATCCAGGACTGTCACTCTCATTGGACGCGTCAAAAAAGCTAGCTGAATAGGCCTTGGCAGCTGATAAAATTCAAAGTGCTTTAGCGAATCTAATTTTTCTATACCTGTCATAACCAAATTTTTTGATTTATTTATCATGGTTAACAATTTTCCAGATCCACAATAATGAACTAATGTACTAACTCTTTGGACACCATCGACTATATCCCAAGTTGAATCTTTGTTTGTAGCCATAAAAACATTTGGGACAGGAATGCCTAAAAAAATAGACTCAACCAATTTAGACTGTCTTTCATCGTCCCAAATGAACTGGCGTTGATACTCTGGCGGAATTACAATGTCTTGATTTTCAAACATTGTCAAAAGTTCTCTTACAGACAAGTCATAATTATCAAACGAAACAAGCTTCCTTTCGCGATTAAGTTGCTCTTGGATTGCTTCAAAATCAAATTTTTTACTCATTTGGATCGAACCTGAGGATTGTCAAAAACCTTGTACAATTCATCTGCGAAATGTACAAAATCCAATCCCAACATTATATTTTCAGGACAATTTTTGAACTACCTTTGCCAATCCCAACCGCATAAACAGCTCTTCCGCAACGAGACACCCTCTTGGGCCCCCAAAACACTGCAACACAGACCTTATATCCGCAATTCCACTTGTATCCTCTTCCCACAAATAAATAAAGACCCACGCCAACCAATTTTCCAGGACGACGTGGGCCATTTCACAGAACTATCCGAAATTCTAACTACTTCTTTTCCAAGACGATCTTCCCCTCTTCCATGCAGGTGACCTTGAACTCATCTCCCTGGCTGAAGCCGTAGTTGGCCAGGAGCGTCGGGGACAGACGGAGACCAGTGCTGGAGAACTTCACGCTTCCAGATGCCACACGAGCATCCATCCCTTCGATCTTGTAGAACTTCTCATCCAGCGTCATCAGCTTCGTGAGGTGATTTTTCAGGGTGGTTTTGGGAATATCGAAGGCATCCATAATTTGCTGAGCGGTCTTTCCTTCGGTGATCATGGTGCGAAGTTTCACAGCTTCGAATTTAGATGCGATAGGCATGGGTAAAAAACTCCTTACTGTTTTGATTTCAAAATTGATTTCGAAATGTAGCTTGTAAATAGCAAAAGTCAACGTAATTTACATCGAAAGTTACCATTAATCAAATTTAACGGCAAAACTAGCTTCTTCTTGTAACTGATAAAACCAGCTCCTGTCAAAAACGAACAAATTTTCGTATTTGAAAAAGCGTTATATGCTAGACTGTTGAGTCCCTAGTCTGACACCACACATCTATCTATCTGAAATATAGCGATATCTGTTGATTTTGCTGGAACAGGGACAGGAAATTCGCAGTATCCTGCCAGCGGAAACGTCAATTTCAGTCTTGTTTCGCGAAACACAACTTGCCCCCAGATATTCGCGATGGCGCTAATTCTGCTCCGAAAAGATCGATTTTACTGGCTCATCTGATGCAAATCAAAAAATGAAGGAACCTGCAAAACATCAACTACATAAAATAACAGTATTTATCTAAGGAAACAGTCGAAGCCCTGCCCCTGGGGGAAATTTTGGCTTGGACTTTTCCCTTGGACATCCCCCTCCTGCTCTCTCCCCTGCTTCCTCCTGGGCCTTTTCCCTGGGCCACCCCCATTGGGTCCCTGCTGGTCCAAAACTCCAGGAGAATCCCGCTCCGGGCTAACCAATGAAAAACCTCGGGGTGACAATACTTATTGAAATGGGTGAAGAAGAGGGAATCGAGATAGCAATCAACAAGAATGATCACCACGATGCCATTCAAATCTACTCTTCAGAAGTCCTAAAAATTATGCAGATAGCAGAATATAAACCTATTACCTTTCAATATTTTGAATTTCTATAGTTTTCCTCTTTGCCAAATCAATGCGTTCCAATATTTTATTATAGCATGGATCAGACTCCATAATTTTAGGTGAGTTCTCAATTTCTTGGCAAAAATGGAGGTAATGTTCTACCGATCCTCTTCCTACTGGCACAAATTGTTTTTCGGCAAAACCATAAAATCTGTTTGGGACGGCTGTTGACACAATTCCACTCGATATACCATATAAATCGAACGTTAGTGGCTTATGATACAGTAGATATGGTACACATGTAGGATCTTGCATAACCATATAACCAACAATATAACAACATTGTGTATAATAATTCATATGCAAAAACGTTCCGCATTTAAATATCATTGCTTCAGCATTTAAATCTATATCGAAAATTTTTGATTTTAGGATTGCCCTCAAATGAAATTTTTCTTTTTTTGATATAAACATAGCAACCTTTAAAACAATATCCAAGGATATATCTTTTAAGTACACTAGATATATTCCAGACATTACTCCGAACAAATTTTCAATAGCGTCAGAGTTGTTTTGTTTATATAGCTCAGAATTAACTAAAGCATCGTCTCCAGAGAAATGGAACGATGCATTTTGAGCAAATATTTTTCTAGAATTCAAAATAGCATTTTTGAATTCTTCAGAGCAACAATTCACGTGTGAATCAATGAAATAATTTGCATCAACATCAAAAAAAGTTAAATATTTCACTAATCTATCTTCTGAGATTCCATCCCGTATATCTTGCATGAGTGTTTTGGTACTACGAGGTAGTTCTAAATGCAACCATCTTTCATTATTCAGCACATGGTTGGGAGAGTTTATTCTAGTCCCCCAACTCAAGCCGCAAAGCTTCAGTGCATGAAAAAGTTTCTCGCCAGTTCCTGAAATTCGATTTTTTGGGGGGCGACCAATCTTCATAAAACTCCAAATAAATACGTATGTTATATTTTATACTGCTTTCATACTACGCCAAAAAAATAAAAAAAGCTACTGGTAAGGCATTTCCTCCGTAAGCGCCTAATAAGCCCCTTCTTGTGGCATTTGCCTTGATGGGGCAGAAGCTCAGGCAGGGATGATCAGGCTTTTGGGGTCGATGTATTGGGGCAGGAGCGCCTTGCGTTGGGCATTGGTGGTC
>Ga0183098_10646_pt1 | contig 48176 bp, 40 predicted proteins | sample BioMet9_FD_128884 | JGI IMG/M metagenome (GOLD analysis project Ga0183098, IMG submission 128884) | Microbial communities from bioreactor (seeded with sewage sludge) at Lawrence Berkeley National Lab, California, USA - Biofuel... | ecosystem: Engineered > Bioreactor > Anaerobic > Unclassified ...
CGCCGTCGCCGGCCTGTTTCTGCTCTGCGTCAAGGAGAACTTCTCCATCGGCAAGGGCGATCTGCTGGTGCTGTGCTGCGCGCTGCTGTTCGCGGTGCATATCCTCATCATCGACCATTTCTCTCCGCTGGTGGACGGCGTGCGCATGTCCTGCATCCAGTTCCTGGTCGCCGGGCTGCTCGGCGTGCCGCTGATGTTCTGGTTCGAAACCCCGACCTTCTCCGGCATTCTGGCCGCCTGGGTGCCCATTTGCTATTCGGGCATTCTCTCCTGCGGCGTCGCCTATACGCTGCAGATTGTCGCCCAGAAGGACACCGACCCCACCATCGCCTCCCTGCTGCTCTCCCTCGAATCGGTCTTTGCCGCCCTCTCCGGATGGGTGCTTCTCCATGAGACGCTGACGCTGCGCGAGCTGCTGGGCTGCGCGCTGGTTTTCGCCGCCATCATTCTGGCCCAGCTTCCGCCCAAAACCAAGGAGATACAGAAATGACCAACATCATCGGCTTTCCCGGTCTGTTTGACAAGACCTTCACCATTCATCGCGTCGCCTTCACGCTGTTCGGCCGCGACATCATGTGGTACGGCATCATCCTCGCCTGCTGCTTCGTGCTGGCGGCGCTCTACTGCACCCGCCGCGCGCCGCAGTTCGGCAGCAGCAGCGACGAGTTCACCGACCTGCTGCTGTGGGGCCTGCCGGCGGCCGTGATCGGCTGCCGCATCTATTACGTCGCCAACAGCTGGGACTATTACAGCGCCCATCCGGACGAGATCATCGCCATCTGGAAGGGCGGGCTGGGCATGTACGGCGGCATCATCGCCGCCGCGCTCGTGGTGCTGATCTACGGCCGGCGCCACCGCAGCAACATCCGCGGCATCGCCGACCTGCTGGCCCTCGGCTTCGCCATCGGCCAGTTCATCGGCCGCTGGGCCAACTTTGTCAACGCCGAAGCCTACGGCTCCGCCACCTCCCTGCCCTGGGGCATGACCATCAACGGCGGCGCGCCGGTGCATCCGACCTTTCTCTATGAATCGCTGTGGACGCTGGCGGGCTTCCTGGTCCTGCATTTCTATTCGAAGCACCGCCGCTTCGACGGCGAGATCGCCCTGCTCTATGCCGGCTGGTACGGGCTGGCCCGCTTCTGGCTGGAGGACCTGCGCACCGACAGCCTGATGATCGGCCACACCGGCATCAGCGCCTCCAAGGTGGTCGGCGGCGTCTGTGTCGTCGTCTGCTGGGGCCTGCTGATCTATTTCTACCTCACCAAAAAATACCCGCGGCCTTATGTGAAGGCGGCGCCCGCCGCCGCGGCCGAGGCGTCCGCTTCGGAACAGACTCCGGAACAGACTCCGGAACAGGCTCCGGAGCAGACTCCGGAGCAGACCGAGGAACAGACCCGGGAGCCCGAGGCGCCGGCCGAAGCGCCCGCGAAAACGGACGAAAACGACAAGAAACCGTCTTGACTTTTTTCGCGCTTTCCTGTATTCTGGAAAAAGTGTATGAGGGAGTAGTTGGCGGCCTCCGCGCCGCGGCAAGTCAACATACTGGCGGCTCCGCCGCCTGGCTTGTCTGAAATAACAAGACTCATGCGCGGCAGAAATTTGCCGTGCCTGAGATACAGAAAATCAGGCGCGGCGACGCGCCTGATTTTATTTTGCGGAGGAACGAACCATGTCATTCATCGAACTGCTGCTCATCGGCATCGCCCTGTCCATGGACGCCTTTGCCGTCTCGGTGTGCAAGGGCCTGAGCATGAAAAAGATCAACTGGGGCCACGGCGCCGTCATCGCCCTGTTCTTCGGCGGCTTCCAGGCGATCATGCCCCTGATCGGCTGGCTGCTCGGCAGCCAGTTTGAGCGCTACATCACCTCGTTCGACCACTGGATCGCCTTTGTCCTGCTGGTCTTCATCGGCGGCAAGATGGCCCTTGAGAGCCGCAAGCCCGACGAGGAGGCCGCCTGTGCGGCGGAGGAGCGCCTCAACCTCGGCGAGCTGTTCGTGATGGCGGTCGCCACCAGCATCGACGCGCTCGCCGTCGGCATCACCTTCGCCCTGCTGCCCTCCGTCAACATCTGGAGCTCCATCACCGTCATCGGCATCACCACCTTCCTGCTCTCGCTGCTCGGCGTCGCCGTCGGCAACCGCTTCGGCAGCAAGTACCAGAAGAAGGCCGAGCTGGCGGGCGGCATCATTCTCATCCTCATCGGCGTCAAGATCCTGCTTGAGCATCTCGGCGTCATCGCCTTCTGAGCCGCGCCCCCGGCCAAACAAAACAGGCAGCTCCGCACGGAGCTGCCTGCGCTTGCCGAAAAACCTGACCGCCTGCCCTTTCGGGCAGGCTTTTTTTATGTGTCTTCTACCGATCGCGCAGCGCGTCCGCCAGCGTCTCCGCCAGCTCGTCCGCATGAATCGGCTTGGCGATATGGCCGTTCATGCCGGCCGCCAGGCACTCCGCCACGTTTTCCGGGAAGGCGTCCGCGGAGACCGCGAAGATCGGCACCGCCGCGGCGTCGCTGCGGTCGAGCGCGCGGATGGCGCGGGCGGCGCTCCTGCCGTCCATCACCGGCATACGCAGGTCGAGCAGCACCGCGTCGAAGGCGCCGACCGGACTGGCCGCGAACAGCTCCACGCCCCGCCTGCCGTTTTCCGCGCCGACGACCTCCATGCCGTAACCGGAAAGGATGGAGCGCACAATCTCCAGATTGAGGGCATTGTCCTCGCACACCAGCACCCGCCGGCCGCGGAGTCGCCCGGTGCGGCTGTCCTCCGGCGGCGCCTTCTCCGCCGGCGGCGCCACTTCCTCCAGCCGCAGGCGCACGGTGAACGCCGTTCCCTGCCCCGGCGCGCTCTGTACCGTGACCGTGCCGCCCATCGCCGTGACGATGCTGCGGACGATGGACAGCCCCATGCCGCTCCCGGCGGTGTCGGCATTGTCGGCGTGCTCCTGCGCAAACGGTTCAAAGATGTGCGGCAGAAACTCCCGCGAGATCCCGGCGCCGGTGTCGGAGACGATCAGGACGGTCTCCGGCTGCGCGCCGTCGGCCGGCTCCAGATGGCAGTCCAGGCTCACGCGCCCGCCCGGCGGCGTGAACTTGACGGCGTTGGTCAGCAGGTTGAGCAGGATCTTCTGCAGGCTCAGCCCGTCGGTCCGCACCGTGCGGCGGCGCAGCGAGGCGATGTTGTCTTCAAAGCGCACGCCCTTTTTGTCGGCCAGGGCGCGGATCGGCTCGATCACGCCGCCGAACAGCTCCCCAGTGTCGCACGGAGCCGGGTTGAGCGTGTATTTTCCGTTTTCCAGGCGCGACATGATCAGCGTGTCGTTGACCAGGCTGCTGAGGATCGCGCCCGAATCGCGGATCTTCGTCAGACAGTCGCGCATCCGCGCCGGATCGCCGCTGGCCAGCGCCAGATCGGCAAAGCCGATGATGCCGTTGAGCGGCGTGCGCATGTCGTGGCTGACGGCGCCGAAAAAGGCATGGCGCGCCTTGTTGGCCTCGGCGGCGGCGGTGAGCTCGGCGCGCTGCGCCGCCAGACGGCGCTCGCTGCGCCGGCGGCGGATCAGGACGATCAGCGCGGCGACGGCGATGACGAGCAGCAGGGCCGCGGCCGCCGCGATCACCGCCAGGGCGGTGACCGGCAGCCGGTAGACAAAGCCGGTCAGGTCGGCCGAATCCTCCAGCGTCTCGCTGGTGATCAGCTTGCTGAGATAGCCGCCGTCCACGGCGATGCACTTGTTGAGGATCGCGCGCAGCGTGTTGCCGTCCGTCCCGCGCGCGACCGCGCAGGAGACGTCGTAGGTGCCGCCTCCGAAGGCCAGCACCAGATAGTCGGAGGCGCGGTTGCGGTTGAGCAGCCACGCGGCGGCCGGCTGCGTGCAGATGACGGAATCGACCCGCCCCGCCTTGAGCGCGTCAAAGCAGGTCTTGCCGTTGACGCGGGCGGTCACCGTGAGCTCCGTCCGGGCCGCCGCGAGCGCGTCCGTGACATAACGCAGGTTGCACGCGGGCACGGCGGCGCTCTGCACCGCATCGGTGCCCGCGCGGGTGATCTGGACCAGATTCATCTTCAGATAGGGCGCGGTGAGCAGCACGCCCCGCCCGTTCGCATCAAAAATATTGTTTTCGAACTTGCCCACCAGATCGACCCTGCCGGCGCTGAGCGCGGCACAGGCGTCGTCCGACGACGAAAAGGGGACAAACTCGGCCGCCGCGCCCATCATCTTGGCCAGATGGGCAAGGTAATCGGGCAGCACGCCCTGCGCGCCGCCGTCCCGTTTCGCGGCGCTGAAGGGCGCGTCGTTGCTCAGCACCGCGACGCGCAGCACGGGATGAGCCGCGAGAAACGCCTTTTCCGCAGCGCCGAAGGACGGCACGGTGTTGCGCGTCGTCGGAAAGTACTTCCGGAACAGGTCGTCCGCATAGGCCGGCGCGGCCAGCGCGAGGCGCTCCATCGCCCGGTCCAGCGCCGTCTTGAGGTCGGCGCGGTCCCTATTGAACATGTAGTAGAGGTCGAGGGACGGAAATTCCGCGATCTTCTGCGCCCCGGGGATGGTGGAGCCGCCGGCGATGGCGTCCACCGCGCCGGACTCCAGCGCGGCGTTGCGGGCGTCGAGGCTGTCGTATTCGACAATGTGCGGCGTCAGCCCGTTGTCCGCGCACCAGCTGCCGTAAAGCGCGACGACGTTGGAGCCGCGCAGGATGCCGCAGGTCATCGCCGCCATGCCGGCGATGTCGCCGGCGCTGAAGCGGTCGTCATCGGCGCGCGTCTGCACGGCGATGCGCGCCGTGCACATCTTCTGCTCGGACACCAGATATTTGGCCGCGCGCTCCGCCGTGACGGACAGGCCGCTCATCACGTCGATCTCGCCGCGCTCCAGCGCGGCGAGGGCGGCGTTCAGGCTGTCATACTCGACAAAGCGCAGATCCCAGTCCGCATATCCGGCCAGCGTATAATCATATTCGACGTCATAGCCGCTGTAAGCGCCGTCGGCCTTGTGCATAAAATCGCCGTTGGGGAAAAACCCGGCCCGCACCGTCTGGGGGGCCGCCGCCGCCAGCGCCTGCGGCGCCGCGGCGCCCGTCAGCGCCAAAAGCAACGCCAGCGCCAGTGCCGCCGCCGTCAGCCTGCGATTCCGCGCCGGCGCATGGCGGCGCTGCGTTCGCTCTGTGTGCATCTTCCCGCTCCTTCTCCGCCGCCCGCATCCCCATGCGCCGCGGCGCCGCGTTTGGACCCCCCCCGGCGCTCAGACCGGCTCCCGGCGGCCGTCCGCCAGGCGGAACTGGACAAACAGGATGCGCGCCGATTCGTTGCTGCCCCAGTATTTGACTGTCATGATCACCCGCCGCGTCCCGCCGGCGACCGTGAGATCCAGGCCGCGCGCCAGCGGTTGCCCGGTCTCCGCCGTCTCCGCGAAGGCGTCCGCGACAAGCTGCCGCGGCGCGGGCGGCAGGCTGCTGCCGCCTCCGTCCGCCTCCGCATCCAGCCGGAATTCCGGCCCGAAGGCCTGGAGAAACACCGCGTTGCGGCGCAGGACGCGGATGGCGCCGAGATCGTATTCGCAGATCGCGGCCGGCAGGTCGAAGCCGTTGAACAGCAGCTCGTTGTCCGGGCGCGCCGCCCAGAGCGCCTCGCGGATCTCGGGCAGATGCTCGGCATGCTGCTCCGCCGGAGACTGCCGCGTCTCGCGGATCAGCTTCTCATACTCCGCAGCCGGCATCGGCCGGGCGAAATAGTAGCCCTGGACGTAATTGCAGCCCACGCTGCGCAGGAACTCCGCCTGGGCCGCCGTCTCCACGCCCTCGGTGATGACCGGCATGCCGAGCCAGCCCGCCATGCGGATCATCGAGGCCAGGATGCAGCGGCTGCGCAGCGCGTCCGAATCGCCGGAGAGGAACTTCATGTCGATCTTCAGCACATCCACCCGAATGTCCTTGAGGGTGTTGAGCGAGGAATAGCCGCTGCCGAAGTCGTCCATCAGGATGCGGAAGCCGGCCTCGTGCAGCGCCCGCACCGTCGCGCTCATGACCTCCGGGTTGTCCATGTAGGCGCTCTCCGTCAGCTCGAGGTTGAGCAGCCACGGCGGCACGTTGTGGCGCCGCACCAGCTCGCAGAGCAGCTCGACCAGATTCGGATTGTAGAGGTTGACGCGGGAGACGTTGACCGAGACCGGGCCGGGGTCGAGCCCCGCGTCCAGCCAGCCGCGCAGCAGCACGCACACCTGCTCCCACATGTAATAGTCGACCTTGCCGATAAAACCGTTCTGTTCGAACACCGGGATGAACAGCCCCGGCGAGAGCAGGCCGCGCTCCGGATGGCGCCAGCGGATCAGCGCTTCGGCCCCATAGGGCTGCCGGGTGCTCAAATTGTACTTCGGCTGGAGATACGCCTCGAACTGGCCGCCGTCGAGCGCCTTCTGCATCTCGTTGACCACCCACTGGTCGCGGATCGCCTTTTCGCCCATCTCCGGGCGGTAAAAGGCGAGATAGGACAGAAAGCTGCCCTTGCACTCCCCGGCCGCCATGGTCGCCAGCTCGTACATCTTCTGGATCTTTTCCGTGGGATCGTCGATGACATAGACGCCGAAGGAGGGCACCAGCCGGTATTCGGGGTTGTAGCGGGCCAGCGCCGCCGCCGCCTTGTCCGCGCTGCCGCGGATGACCTGCTCCTCAAAGGGCATGCAGAGACAGAAGGCGTCGGCGTTGATGCGCCCGTAGACGCAGAGCGGCCGCCGCCGCGCCACCTCGCGCAGGCAGTCGGCGACAAAGCGGAGCAGGCGGTCGCCCTCCTCCTCGCCCCAGTAGGAGTTATAAGCCTGGAAATGATCGATGTCGAACCGCACCAGCGCAAACTTTGTCTGCGGGTTGCGGTCGAGCAGCCGCCGCGTCTCGGCAAAGAAGGCGGTGCGGTTATACAGGTCAGTGATGGGATCGTGCTCATAGGCATGCCGCATCTGATTGACCAGATAAAACTGGCTGCGGACAATGACGTTCTTGAGCCGCGTCAGCAGCGTCGTCGGCCGGTAGGGCTTGGAGACGAAGTCCCAGGCGCCGAGGTCGAGCGCCCGCTGCTCGGCGTTCTCGTCCTTCTCGCCGGTGACGGCGATGACGGGCAGCGCGGCATAGGGCGTCTCCCGCAGACGCTCCAGAAAGGTGTAGCCGTCCATCACCGGCATGACGATGTCGAGCAGGACCGCCGCGATGCCCGGCTCGCGGGCGAGCACCCCCAGGGCCTCCGCCCCGTTCTCCGCCTCGACGACCTCATATTCCAGCGAAAGCATGTGCCGCAGGATCTGCCGGTTGATTGCCTGATCCTCCACCACCAGCACGGTGGACTTTTCTCTCTCCGTCATCGCACTCATCCTCCGCGGCCTGATCGCCGCATCCGGAATTCAAAAACGTGAACCGGCGGCATGCCAGTTCACGTTTCCCCCACCTGCAGCTGGCTGCCGTTCAAAAGTCCCGTTCGCTCCGTGTTTCCGCCTTCCGCGGACGCACCCATAATTTGTTACTATTGTAACGCTTCTGTGTGCAAAAGGCAACCGTTTTTACGCCGGGCACCGCTCATTTTTGTCCGCACAGACCGCGGACGCGCACCTCGCCGCCCGACAGGTTTTCAAGCCGGCCGTCGTCCCGCCGCACCGCAAGCGAAAAATCGTCATTGACGGCCACCGCCTCGGCACAGAAGCGCTCGCCGCCGTGCTCGACGCAGACACGCCGCCCCACCGTGACGCCGGCGGCGCGGTATTCGCGCAGATAGCGCGCCTTCTCTCCCGGCCAGTCGCGCCGCAGCCCGTCGAGGGCCGCGATGATCTCCGCCGCCAGCTGTGCCCGCGAAAAGCGCCGCCCGGCGGCCTCCCGCAGCGAGGTGGCGGTCGCCCGCAGCGCCTCCGGAAAATCCTGCTCGGTTTCGGCAACATTGAGCCCAACACCCACGATCACGTTCTGGATGCAGCCGCTCTCACTCTCCAGCAGCATTTCCGTAAGGATGCCGCAGACCTTGCGGCCATCAAGGATCAGATCGTTGACCCACTTGATTCCCGGGCGCACGCCGCAGACGCGCGATACAGCGCCGCACACCGCCGCCGCCGCCCAGGCGGTCAGCGACACGGCATCCGCCGGCGCGCCCTCCGGCCGCAGCAGCATGGACAGATAGACGCCCTGGCCGCGCGGCGAGAAAAAATCGCGCCCAAACCGGCCCCGGCCCCGCTCCTGCCCGTCAGCCAGAAGCACCTGACCCTCGGGCGCGCCGTCGGCGGCCAGCTCGCGCAGGCGGCGGTTGGTCGAATCGACCGTCTCCAGACAGCACACGGTCTCAAGCCGCTCCGCCGGCAGCCAGACCGCCAGCTCCCCCGCCGTCAGCAGGTCGGGAGCCTCCTCAAGCAGATAGCCGCGGCGGGTCGCGGAACGGATCCTGCAGCCCTCGGCGCGCAGCGTCTGCACCGCGGCGTTGACCGCGGCGCGGCTGACACCAAGCGCGGCGCTGATGCGCTCGCCCGACACATATTTTCCGCCGGCCCGGCGCAGGATCGCATAAACCGCTTCTCTGGTCGTCATTCTGCCGCCCCCTTTGGTTCGATTATAACAGCATCGCCGGTCATTGTAAACTGAATTTCATTTCGTGTTGACAATAAGGTTTCTCCGTGTTATGCTCATTGTAAATCTTTTTTTAGGAAGGTTTACAATGTTGAAAACACGAGGCCTGGCGCAGGTCGCGCTGTTCGCGGCGCTGATCGCCGTCGGCGCCTTTCTCCGGGTACCGGTACCGGTGGTGCCGTTCACGCTGCAGTTTCTTTTCACCACGCTGGCCGGGCTGCTGCTCGGCAGCCGGCGCGGCGCGCTGAGCGTGCTGTGCTATCTGGCGCTCGGACTGTGCGGCCTGCCGATCTTCGCCGCGGGCGGCGGCCCCGCCTATGTCCTTCAGCCCAGCTTCGGTTATCTGCTCGGCTTTGCGCTGGGCGCCTGGCTGACCGGACGTCTGGCGGAGCGCGCCGCCGTCCCCTCGCTGCGGCGGCTGCTGGCGGCCGGTTTTGCCGGACTTGCGGTCGTCTACGCCCTCGGCATGCTTTATTATTGGGTGATCTGCCATGATGTGCTCGGCACGGGGCTGGCGTTCCGGACGCTGTTTCTCTATTGCTTCGTACTGGCGGTGCCGGGAGACATCGCGCTCTGTCTGGTTGCGGCGCTGCTCGGAAAGCGGCTGATCCCTCTGCTGCGGAAAGGAAGAATCCCTTCATGAATCGTCTGATCGAGGAATCCCGGCAGCGCGTTCTCGCCGGCGACACGCTTTCCCGTGCGGAAGCCATTTTGCTTTACAGTGCGCCCCTGGACGAGCTTTGCGCCGCGGCGGATGAGATACGTGCCCAGCGCTGCGGCGATCTGTTCGATCTCTGCACCATTGTCAACGGCAAGAGCGGCCGCTGTTCGGAGGACTGCAAATACTGTGCGCAATCCGTCCACTACCGCACCGCGGCGGAGGAGTATCCCCTGCTCGGCGGCGCGGAGCTGTGTGCGCACGCGCGCGACAGCTTCAGGCGCGGTGTGCCTCGCTACTCGATTGTCGCCTCCGGCCGGGCTCTGGGCGGCGCGGAGCTGGCGCGCCTCTGCGAGAGTATCCGCCGCATCCGCGCCGAGGTCGGCGTCGAGGTGTGTGTCTCGCTCGGCCTGCTCGGCGAGGCGGAGTTTGCGCTGCTGCGCGCCGCGGGTGTGAGCCGCGTCCACTGCAATCTGGAGACCTCGCGCCGTTTTTTCCCGTCCGTCTGCACCACCCACTCCTACGACGACAAGCTGGCGACGCTGCGCGCCGCCCGCCGGGCCGGCATGTCGATTTGCAGCGGCGGGATCATCGGCCTGGGCGAACTGGCGGCCGACCGCATCGACCTGGCGCTCACGCTGCGCGAGCTCGGCGTCCGCTCCGTACCGGTCAATTTTTTCAACCCGATCCCCGGCACGCCGTTTGAGCACAACATCCCGCTCACGGACGACGAGAAGCGCCGCGTCGTCGCCGTCTTTCGCTTTCTGCTCCCCGACGCCTCCATCCGCCTCGCCGGCGGGCGCGGCCTGATCGCGGACCGCGGCGCAGGCTGCTTCCGCGCAGGCGCCAACGCCGCCATCACCGGCGACATGCTCACGACCGCCGGGATCACGGTGGAGACCGATCTCTCCCTGCTGCGGGAGATGGGCTATCGCTCGGGGCTGCGCCATGAGTAAGGGGCTGTTTGTCGTCGGCACCGGCACGGACGTCGGCAAGACCTATGTTTCCGCGCTGATGGTCCGGGCCCTGCACCGCAGCGGCCGCCGGGCCGCCTATTACAAGGCCGCGATGAGCGGCAACGCCCGGGACGCGGACGGCGTCCTGCTGCCGGGCGACGCCCTGCACGTCCGCCGCATCTCCGGGATCGCGCAGCCGACCGCAGAGATGTGCCCTTACGTCTATGAACACGCCGTCTCGCCTCATCTGGCCGCCCGGCTCGAGGGCAATCCGGTCGAGCCGGACGTCGTCCGCCGCGGCTATGAGGCGATGGCGCGGCAGTATGATTATCTGACCGTCGAGGGCAGCGGCGGCATTCTCTGCCCGCTGCGCTTCGACGGTCAGCGGCTGCTGCTTGAGGACGTGATCCGGGAACTGGCGCTGCCCTGCCTGCTGGTCGCGGACGCGGGTCTGGGCACGATCAACAGCGTCGTGCTCACCGCCTTCTACATGCGCGCCCGCGGCCTCCCGCTCAAGGGCATCTTTCTCAACCGCTTCCATGCCGGCGACGTGATGGAGGAGGACAACGCCCGCATGTGTGCGGAGCTGTCCCGCCTGCCGGTGCTGGCGCGCATCCAGCCGGATGCCGCGGAGCTGCCTCTGGCGGCGGACGCTCTGGCGGCGCTTTATGAATGAGGTAAACGACACATGATCTGGTATCCCTATCAGCAGATGAAAACCATGGCGCCGCCCCTGCGCGTGCTCGACGCCCGGGGCGTCCTGCTGCACACCGAACAGTACGGGCCGCTGATCGACTCGGTGTCCTCCTGGTGGAGCGTGATCCACGGCTACCGCCATCCGGCGCTCGACGAGGCGGTGCGCACCCAGCTCGATTCCTTCGCCCATGTAATGCTGGGCGGCCTGACGCACGAGCCGGCGGAGCGGCTGTCCGCCAAGCTGCAGGAGATGCTTCCCGGCGACCTCGACTGCTGCTTCTTCTCCGACTCGGGCAGCGTCGCCGTCGAGGTCGCGCTCAAAATGGCGCTGCAATACAGGGTCAACACCGGCAGCGACCGCCGTCTGGTGCTGGCGCTCCGGCACGCCTATCACGGCGACACCTTCAAGGCCATGGAGGTCGGCGACGACGACGACTATCACTTTGTCTTTGCTGAAAAAAAGGGCGTTCTCCACATTCCCACCGAACTGCCGGCGCTCGAGCAGGCGTTCGCGGAACACGGCGAGGCGCTGAGCTGCATGATTGTCGAGCCGCTGCTGCAGGGCGCGGGTGGGATGCGGATGTACGGGGCGGAGTTTCTGCGCCGGGCGCGCACCCTCTGCAACCGCTACGGCGTGCTGCTCATCTTCGACGAGGTCGCCACCGGCTTTGGCCGCACCGGACACCGCTTCGCGGCCGACCTGGTGCAGCCGGACATTCTGGTGCTCGGCAAGGCGCTGACGGGCGGCTATCTCGGCCATGCCGTCACGGTGGCAAGCCGGCGGGTCTACGACGCTTTTTACAGCGACGACCCGGCGCACGCCTTCATGCACGGCCCGACCTTCATGGGCAACGCCCTCGCCTGCAGCGTGGCGCTGCGCTCCATCTGCCTCTTCGAGGAAGGCGACTATCCGGCCCGCATCCGCCGCATTGAGGCGATCACGCGCCGGGAGCTGGCCTCGCTGTCCGACGCACGCATCCGCGAGGTGCGCATCATGGGCGGCTGCGCCTGCATCGAGGTAACCGACCCGAAGGTGCTCGACGGCTATGCCGCCTTCGCGCGCCAGCGCGGCGTATTCAGCCGGCCGTTTCTCTCATATCTGTACACGATGGTGCCCTATATCATCACCGAAGCGCAGCTGGTTCAGGTGTTGACGGTGATGAAGGACTGGTTCCGCCGCGGCTGAGCGCGGGTCCCTGTTCCGGCCGTCCCGCGGCCGCAATCCGTGCCGCCCGAAGCGTCCTTTTCCCCGATCTTCATTCCCGACAAAAGCCGCGGCAGTTTTTACTGTCCGCGGCTTTTTTTCGGAAGCGAATTGCTTTTACAGGACGCGCATGATCTTTTCCAGCATCAGCCCGGGATCGATCGGTTTGGCGATGTGCCCGTTCATGCCGGCGTCCAAGCATTTCTGCACGTCGTCCGCAAAGGCGTCGGCCGTCATGGCAAGGATCGGCACGGTTTTGGCGTCCGGCCGGTCGAGCCGGCGGATTGCCCGGGTCGCCTCATAGCCGTTCATGACCGGCATGCGCACATCCATCAGGATGCAATCGAAATAGTTCACTGCGGCGTTTTCAAACAGCCGCACGCCCGCCTCGCCGTCGTCCGCGACCAGCACGGCGGCACCCAGTCCGTCCAACAGCGCTTTGGCGATCTCCCGGTTGAGCGGATGATCCTCGCACAGCAGCAGGCGACGGCCCGTCAGCGGACGCTCCGCCGCCTTTTCGGCCGCCGATGCGCGAGGCGCAGGCGCCGGCGGCAGCGACGGCGCGCGCTCGAACATCAACTCGACGCGGATGGTCGTACCCTGGCCGATCTCGCTCCGCACCGTGATGGAGCCGCCCATCGCATCCACCAGCTTCTTGGTGATGGCCAGGCCCAGGCCGGTGCCGCGCAGCTCGCCGCTGTCGACGCGGTGTTCCTGCGTGAACGGCTCGAACAGCACCTTCTGAAAGCGCTCGCTCATGCCGATGCCCTCGTCGCAAACCTCGATACAGTCGCGGATCCGGCCGTCCGCCAGCAGGTCGGAGCGATCCCGGTACCAGATGCGGCTGCCCTCCGGCGAATACTTGACCGCGTTGGAGAGCAGGTTAAACACGATCTGATTCATCCGCAGCTTATCCACCAGCGGCGCGCAGCCCTCCGGCATGCAGTACTCCGTGAACAGCTCCTGATTTTTCTCGCCGCACAGCGGGCGGATGACCGCGTCGATGTACTGTTCGAATTCCCCGAGCGTATACGGCTCGGGCCGCAGCTCGATCTTGCCGCTCTCGGCCTTGCTCATATCCAGGACGTCGTTGATCAGACCGAGCAGAAATTTGGAAGAGCTGTATATTTTCTCCAGGTTTTCATGTACCTCCTCCGGCAGCGCCAGCTTTTCCGTCAGGTAGGTCATGCCGATGATGCCGTTGAGCGGCGTGCGCATGTCGTGGCTCATGCGGGAGAGAAACTCCGACTTGGCGGCGTTGGCGCGCTCTGCCTGCTCCAGCGCCTCGCGCACCGCGCGCAGCTGACGCTGTTCCTGCTCATAGGCGGCCGTGACGTCGGCGCGCAGCACCAGCACCTCGCCGGCTTCCCGGTCCAGCCAGCGGCAGCGCAGCTCGCGGCGCGTGGTCGCGCCGTTCTCCGTGCGCAGATAGGAGGCCTCATAGTTTCCATGCTGCTCCAGCGCGGCGGTGATGTTCTCCAGCCGGCTGGCCGCCTCGAACTGTCCCTGCTCCGCGCGGTCCACAAAGTTGCTGCCCACATAGCGGACGCAGTCGGCATACGGCACGCGCTGGCGCAGCTCCGGGTAGCGGATTCGGGGGGTCTTGCTGTAAAACTCAAACAGGCCGGTATCGAGATAGAGGACGCCGACATAATCGAATGCGTCCTCGGTGATCAGCCGCTCAATGGTCTCGCGTTTCTTCGCCTCGGTGATGTCGGTGGCGAGCGACACGGCCTCGACGTCGCCCGTGGAGGGGTTGCGCAGCATGTTGACCGTACAGCGCACCCAGCGGCGGCGTTTCTCCATCCGCAGCAGATAATCGTGCTCGACGCGCGTCTGCCCCTGCGCGAACGCGCGCAGCAGGCTCTCCCGGCTGAAAAGGGCTTGGAAGCTCTCCCGGTCCGTCTCCCGCTCCATGGCGGCGAGCAGCGCCGCCACATGGCGGTCCACCGTACCGCGGGCCGCCTCGCCGAAGCGCGCCGAAAAGCTGCCGTGGCCGCTTCCGGTCCAGTTGGCGGTCAGATTGTGGCGGAAGGAACCGATGGAGTCGGGGTTGGCCGCCAGGACCTGCTCAAAGGCGCTGCGGAAGCGCTCCTGATCCTCATATTTCGCCGTGACGTCCTGTCCGGTGCAGTAGACGGCCAGCAGCGCGCCGCCGGTACGGACGGCGGAACAGATAATCTTCCAGTAGCGCAGGCGGCCGCCGAGCAGCATTCCCACCTCGCAGGCGGCGCCGGCCGCGCCCTCGTCAATCCGGCGGTACATCTCCAGGAATGCCGCCCGGTCACTCTCCGCGACCACAGCGGCCAGCGTCTCCGGACCGTTTTCGGCAATCTCCGGAATTCCGTACTCCGCACAGGTCTTCCGCGTGAAATCGTTGCTGATCTGCATAATGATGCGCCGTTTTTCCGGCTCGTACTCCCAGACGATGATCCCGCTCGCGCTGACCGCGGTCAGATACATGGAACGGCTTTTGGCCGCCGCCACCGCCGCGCCTTTTTCCGCCGTCACATCGAACAGGCAGATAAACGCCATGCTGCCGCCGTCGTAAGCGATGGTACGTATGACCAGGCGATACCAGCGCCAATCCCCGGCGCCGGAGAGCCGGTAGCGATAGTCGAGCCGGCCCTCGCAGGCGGGCACGGCGCAGCGGGACATCATCTTCATGACCGGCTCGCGGTCCTGCGGATGGACGTTCATCCGCATCGCATGATCGTCCTTCGCAAACAGCGCCGTGGTGGTGCCGAGCAGCTCGGTCATCTTCCGGTTGACCGCCACCGGCACGACCCGGCCGTCCGCCACGGTGCAGACCCCGATGCCGACGGGAATGTTGTCGACGACGAACTCCAGATCCTTCTTCCCGACCTCGAGCGTCTGACGCAGGCGAATCTCCTCGGTCACATCATGGGCGAAAACGGCCGCGGCGGGACGCCCGTGCCAGTCCATCCGCTGGCAGCGGATGGCAAACCACCGCCCGAGTCCCGGATTGAAATAATCCTCCTGCCGGAACAGTCCGTCCTTCATGCGGGGGATCACGCACCACGGACACGGCGCGCTGCGCCCCAGCAACGCTTCAAAGCAGCGTTTGCCGGCGCAGTCCGGCCGGTCCCACAGCTGCCGCGCGGCATCGTTGGCAAAGAGGATCTCGTAATTCTCCACTCCGATCACATAGACCGCCGTCTCGGTATTGGAAAGCAGCCGCGCGTGATCGTCCGACTCGGCGCTCGTGCTGTGAAATGCGACCATAACGACCGGCCGGCCGTTCCTCAGTCCGATCACGCGCGCAAAAGCGTGCACCCAGACGAACTGCTCCGTCCGGTGCAGGATGCGATAAGTAAAGTCCATATCCCCGCCCGCGGCCATCAGGCGGGCCAGGACGTCGACAACATAAGGCCGGTCGTTTTCCAGCACGATCTGCACCGCGTCGTCGGCCGCGAGGGCATCATACTCCGCTGCCGTCAGCCCTGAGAGCCGCGGCAGGCCGTCGGAGCGCAGCAGCAGACGCATTGCGCTCCCGTCGATCTGATAAACCGCGTAATTGCCCGGCGTCGTTTGGGTCAGCAACTTCAGCACCGCGTCTGTGATTTCCATTCGGTAATCCCCCATTCGGATCCGACTGCGGGTTGCGCGCGGGTTTTAGCTCTTTTCATCATACCACGAAATTTCCGCATTGCAACGGAATTCGCGGCAGCTCCGCCGGACGAGAAAAAACGCCCCGGGAGACGGCTGTCTCCCGGGGCGCTTTCAGCCCGGACTCAGCGGGCCAGCAGCGCCGCGAACGCGGACATGGCCTCGGAAATCCGGATCTGCTGCGGACAGACCGCCTCGCAGCTGCGGCAGCCGAGGCAGGCGCCCGGGCGCTTGTCTTCCGGCAGGGCGGAGAGCGCCATCGGCGCGATAAAGCCGCCGCCCGTGAAGAGATGCTCGTTGTAGAGCGCCAGCAGCGCGGGGATGTCCAGCCCCTGCGGGCAATGCGCGGTGCAGTAGCGGCAGGCGGTGCAGGGCAGCAGGCCCGCGGAGCGCATGCGCGCCGCGACCGCCTCCAGCGCCGCGCGCTCGCGCGCGGTGAGCGGCCGCTCGGTCTCAAAGGTGCGCAGGTTGTCCTCGAGCTGGGCGCGGTCGGACATGCCGGACAGGATCACCGTGACGCCCGGGACGCCCTGCAAAAAGCGGAAGCCCCAGGCGGCGGCGTCCTCCTCCGGCCGCAGGGCGCGCAGGGCGGCGGCATCCGCCTCCGGCAGCGCCGCCAGACGGCCGCCGCGCAGCGGCTCCATCACCCAGACGGGGATGCCGCGCCCGTTGAGCAGGGCGACCTTCTCGGCCGCCTTCTGGAACGTCCAGTCGAACCAGTTGACCTGGAGCTGGCAGAACTCCATGTGCGCGCCGTAAGCGTCGAGAAAGCGGCGCAGCACCGCCGGGCTGCCGTGGCAGGAAAAGCCGAGATGCCCGATCCGGCCGGCCGCCTTCTGCCGCAGCAGATAGTCGAGAATGCCGTATTTCGGGTCGAGATAGGCGTCGATGTTCATTTCGCAGACATTGTGGAACAGGTAGAAGTCGAACCGCCCGACCCCGCAGCGGCGCAGCTGCTCCTCAAAGATCGCCTCAACCTTGTCCATATTGGACAGGTCGTAGCCGGGAAACTTGTCCGCCAGATACCACTGTTCGCGCGGATGGCGGCGCAGGGCCGCGCCCAGCGCGCCCTCGGAGCGGCCGTCGTGATAGCCGTAGGCGGTGTCGAAATAGTTGACGCCGCGCGCCAGCGCCAGATCGACCATCTCCGCCACAGCCTTCTCGTCCACCTGGGCGTAGACGTTCCCGACCGTCGGCAGGCGCATCGCGCCCATGCCGAGCGCGGACAGCCTCAGACCCTGAAAATCTCTGTATACCATGCGTTTCTCCTTTCGGCGGCTATTCAGCCGCGTAGACCTCCTTGGCCATGCGGAACGCGGCCCAGGCGTTGGGCCAGCCCGCATAGAAGGCGGCGTGCGTCAGCAGCTCGGCCATCTCGGCGGCCGTGACGCCGTGATTCTTGGCGTTCTCGATGTGATAGCGCAGCGAGCTGTCCAGGATGCCCTTCGCCATCAGGCAGGAGACCGTGACCAGACTGCGGTCGCGCGCGGAGAGCTGCGCCTCCCGCGACCAGACCTCGCCGAAGAGCACGTCGTCGTTGAGCCGGGCGAACTCCGGGGCAAACGCGCCGAGGGCGTCGCGCCCGGCCGTCACTTTTTTCTGTTCCATTTTCGCTGCCTCCTGTTTTGTTTTGTCCTCAGCATACACCTTTAAGTTAGCTCCAAGTCAAGAGCCGGTGCAAAAAAACCGGCGGGCCTCCGCCCGCCGGCCGCCGCTCAGCCGAGTGCCACGTCGAGCAGCATCATCAGCGCAAAGCCGAGGGCCGCGCCGACCGTGCCGACGTTGGAATGCTCCCCCGCCTGCGCCTCGGGGATCAGCTCCTCCACCACGACATAGATCATCGCGCCCGCGGCGAAGGAGAGGATCAGCGGCAGCACGGGCGTGACCAGCCCGGTGAGCAGGATCGTCAGAATCGCGCCGACCGGCTCGACCGCGCCCGAGAGCACGCCGTAGCAAAACGCCCGGCCGCGGCTGAGGCCGCTGCCGACCAGCGGCATGGAGATGATGGCGCCCTCGGGGAAGTTCTGGATGGCGATGCCGAGCGCCAGCGCCAGCGCGCCCGCCGCCGTGATCGCGCCGCCGCCGGCGCGCATCCCGGCCAGAACGACGCCGACCGCCATTCCCTCCGGGATATTGTGCAGCGTCACCGCCAGAATGAGCATCAGCGAGCGGTTCAGCCCGCTCGGACGGCCCTCGGGCCGGACGGCGTCCAGATGAAGGTGCGGAATGAGGCTGTCCAGCAGGAGCAGGAAGCCGACGCCGGCGAGAAAGCCGGTCACGGCGGGCACCCAGCCGACGCCGCCCGCCGCCTCCTGCAGCGCGATGGCGGGCAGCAGCAGCGACCACACCGCGGCGGCGATCATCACGCCGGAGGCGAAGCCGAGCAGTCCCTTCTGGAGCCGCGGCCGCATGGCGCCCTTCAGGAAAAACACCATGGCTGCGCCCAGCGCCGTGCCCAGAAACGGCAGCGTCAGTCCCGCCGCCAGGTCAGTCAGATCGTTCATATAGTCCCCTCCTCTTATTTTCCCGCCGCCCGCGTCTCCGCGCCCCGCCGGCGCTGCAGCGGATAGATCGAGCGGTCGCCGTTGCAGACATAGGCCAGCGTGCAGACCGCGCAGAAAACGGGCAGCAGCTCCCAGCCGAACACCTCCGCGCCGATCAGCATGGGCGCCAGCAGGGTGTTGGTCGCGCTGCCGAACACGGCGGCATAGCCGAGCGCCGCGCCCAGGGCGGCCGGCAGGCCGAGCAGCGGCGCGAGCACGGCGCCGAGCGAGGCGCCGACGGCAAACAGCGGCGTCACCTCGCCGCCCTGAAAGCCGGCCGCCAGCGTCGCCGCGGTGAACAGCAGCTTGAGCGCGAAATCCCACGGGCGCGCCGCGCCCGCAAGGCCGAGCGCGATCAGGTTGGTGCCAAGGCCGGAATAGCGCCCGCCCGCGCACAGCAGCGAGCACAGGCCGATCGCCGTCCCCAGCAGGAGAATGCGCCGCACCGGGTCCGGGATGCGCCGGGCCGCCGCCGCCTTCGCGGCCGCCAGCGCGGCGGCAAAGGCCCGCCCGACGGCGCCGAACGCCAGCGCCAGCAGGACCAGCGCCAGCAGCCGCCACCAGGTCAGCGCCGGCAGGGCGCCGGGCGCGGCGGAAAAGCGCTCCAGCCCGAGCAGGCCCGCCACCCGGCTGGCCGTCAGCGCCGCCGCCAGCGCCGGCAGCGCCGCGCCGACCTCGAGCACGCCGCAGGACAGCACCTCAAGGGCGAAGAAGGTCGCCGCCACCGGCGTGCGAAACAGGCCCGCGAAGCCGGCCGCCATGCCGGCGACCACCATCAGCCGCCTGCTCTCCGCGCCGGGCAGCCGCGCGCCGAGCGCGCCGCCCAGCGCGCCGCCGATCTGAACGGCGACGCCCTCCCGCCCGGCGCTGCCGCCGAACAGATGGGTCAGCCAGGTGCTGCCGATGCTGACCGGCACCAGCCGCAGCGGGATCGCCTCCTCCCCGCCGTGGCCCGCCTCGAAAATCAGGCTCATGCCGCGGGCGCTGCGGCCGCCGAAGCGGCGCACGCAGAGCACGGCCGCGGCTCCGGCCAGGCCGAGCAGAGGCAGCAGCCACAGCGCGTGCGCCGTGCGCACGGCGGACAGCGCCAGCAGCACCCGCCCGAACAGCGCGTCGACCGCGCCGGCCGCCGCCCCGAGCGGCAGCGCCGCCAGCGTCAGCAGCAGCACGGCCCCCGCCCTCTTCAGTTCCTCTTTCATCCGTCTCTCCCCTCTCCGCCGCGCGGCACAAAAAAGGCCGACGATCCCTGCCAAAGCAGAAGTCATCAGCCATACAGCGGTTCCGGCGCGCGCCGCGGGAGAACTTCATTCCCGTATGCCGGCATTATACCACGCCGGCGCCCGCGCCGCAACTGTTTTCTGCGCCCGCCGCCGCGGGCAAAAACGCGGCGCCGCCTTGACAGGCGCCGGCAAATGTGATACATTTTATAAGCGAATTTTCCGCGCGCGGCGGTCGTGCGCCCAGAAAAAATCAAAATCGGATAGGAGATAAAACTATGAAGCGCATCAAGACCATCGAGACCCGCAACCTGTGCGAGAGCGCCAAGAACGGCGGCTGCGGCGAATGCCAGACCTCCTGCCAGTCGGCCTGCAAGACCTCCTGCGGCGTGGCCAACCAGGAGTGCGAGAACAACAAGAAGTAAGCTCCGCTGCCAACTGCCGCCTTTGCAAAGGCGGCAGTTTTTCTGTTCCGGAACATCCTTTGACGAAACGAGGACTGAAGATGCTTCATCAATATACGCTCAACGGCTATCACATCGTGCTCGACACCTGCAGCGGCTCGATCCACGCGGTCGACGAGGTCGCCTACGACATGATCGCCCTCTGGCAGAGCACGCCGCACGAGGAGATCGTGCGGCAGATGCTTGAGAAATACGCCGGCCGGACGGACGTCACCCGCGCCGACCTGCTCGCCTGCCTCGACGACATCGGGGCGCTGGAGAAGGCCGGCAAGCTCTTTACGCCCGACACCTATGCCGGTCTGGCCTCCGAGTTCAAGCGCCGCAGCAACGTCGTCAAGGCCCTGTGCCTGCATGTCGCCCACACCTGCAATCTCAACTGCTCCTACTGCTTTGCGAGCCAGGGGAAGTATCACGGCGAGCGCGCCCTGATGAGCTTTGAGGTCGGCCGGCAGGCGCTCGATTTCCTGATCGCCCATTCCGGCGACCGCACCAATCTCGAGGTCGATTTCTTCGGCGGCGAGCCGCTGATGAACTGGGGCGTCGTCAAGCAGCTCGTCGCCTATGCGCGCACGCAGGAGCCGCTTTTCCACAAGCGCTTCCGCTTCACCCTGACCACCAACGGAATGCTGATTGACGACGACGTGATCGACTTCGCCAACCGGGAGATGAGCAACGTGGTGCTCTCGCTGGACGGGCGGAAGGAGATCCACGACCGCTGCCGGGTGGACTGCGCCGGCAACGGCAGCTGGGAGCGCATCGTTCCCAGATTCCAGAAGCTGGTGGCGGCCCGGGGCAACAAAAACTACTATATGCGCGGCACCTTCACCCACGCCAACCCGGACTTTCTCAAGGACATCGACGCTATGCTGGATCTGGGCTTCACCGAGCTGAGCATGGAGCCGGTGGTCTGCGCCCCGGACGATCCCGCCGCCCTGACGCGGGAGGATCTGCCCGTGGTGCTGAAGCAGTACGAGCTGCTGGCGGAGAAGATGATCCGGCGGCAGAAGGAGGGGCGGCCCTTCACCTTCTATCACTATATGATCGACCTCACCGGCGGCCCCTGCATCTACAAGCGCATCTCCGGCTGCGGCTCCGGCACGGAGTACATGGCCGTGACGCCGTGGGGCGACCTGTACCCCTGCCATCAGTTCGTGGGGGAGGAGAGATTCCGCCTGGGCGACATCTGGCACGGCGTGGACAACACCGCCGTGCAGGAGGAGTTCCGGAGCTGCAACGCCTACACCCGTCCGGAGTGCGCGGACTGCTGGGCCAGACTGTACTGCTCCGGCGGCTGCGCGGCCAACGCCTATCACGCCACCGGCAGCATCCGGGGCGTGTACGGGTACGGCTGCGAGCTGTTCCGCAAGCGGATGGAGTGCGCCATCATGGTTCAGGTGGCGGAGAAGCTGGGCGAATAAACCGGGGCGCGCCCCGGAGAAAGGGCAGGTGCGGGCCGTGGAGACCCCCATCGCGGATTTCGTCGGCGCATACGCCCGCAGCGGCGTTTCGCGCCTGCACATGCCGGGGCACAAGGGCCGCGGCCCGCTGGGCTGCGAGGCGCTGGACATCACCGAGGTCTCCGGGGCGGACGCTCTGTACGAGGCCGCGGGGATCATCGCCCGCAGCGAGGCCAACGCCGCGTCCCTGTTTGGCACGGCGGCCACCTTCTATTCCACGGAGGGGTCGTCCCAGTGCATCCGGGCCATGCTGTATCTGGCCCTGCTCCGGGCGCCCCGCACCGAGCGGCGGCCCGTGATCGCGGCGGCCCGCAACGCCCACAGGACGTTTCTGCTGGCGGCGGCGCTGCTGGATTTCGACGTCGCGTGGCTGTGGCCGGAGGACGGGAGCTTTTCCCTGTGCCGCTGCGCCGTGACGCCGGAGGGGCTGGACCGGGCGCTGGCCGCCCTGCCGGAGCCGCCGGCGGCGGTGTACGTCACCTCGCCGGACTATCTGGGCGGCGTGCTGGACGTGGCGGGTCTGGCGGAGACGGCCCACCGCCGGGGCGTCCCCCTGCTGGTGGACGACGCCCACGGCGCCTACCGCCGCTTTCTGCCCGACGGCGGCCATCCCGTGACGCTGGGGGCGGACCTGTGCTGCGATTCCGCCCACAAGACGCTGCCGGTGCTCACCGGCGGGGCCTATCTCCACGTGGGGCCGGCCGCCCCGGCGGAGTTCGCGGAAAACGGGAAGCGGGCGCTGGCGCTGTTTGGCTCCACCAGCCCGTCGTATCTCATCCTGCAGTCGCTGGATCTGGCCAACCGCCGTCTGGCGGACGGGGCCTATCCCCGGCAGCTGGCCGCCTGCGCGGAGCGGCTGGAGCGGCTGCGCGCCGCCCTGGGGGCCAACGGCTGGCAGACGGCCCAGAGCGATCCGCTGAAGCTCACCGTGGCGGCGGCGGACAGCGGCTGGGAGGGGCCGGCGGCGGCGGAACGGCTGCGCCGCGGCGGCGCGGAGTGCGAGTACGCCGACCCGGATTTCGTGGTGCTGATGGCCTCGCCGGACAACCGGGAAGAGGATTTCCGCCGGGTGGAGGCGGCGCTGGGCCGCAATCCCCGGACGGGGCCGCTCCGGCGGCCCGCCCTGCGCCTCGCCCCGCCGGAGCGGGTGCTCACCCCCCGGCAGGCGGCCTTCGCCCCGTCGGAGACGGTGGCGGCGGACCGGGCCGTGGGCCGGGTGCTGGCGGACCCCTCCGTGGGCTGTCCCCCCGCCGTCCCGGTGGTGGTGAGCGGAGAGCGCATCGGGGCGGACGCGGCGGCCATCTTCGCCCGCTGGGGCATCGGCTCCGTCCGGGTGATCCGCTGACGGTTCGGCGGAAAGGCGTCTGTATGCGCAGGGCGGCGCAGGGAAGTTTCCCTGCGCCGCCCTGTTTTTGCCCGTCTGCGCCTGCTGACTGACTGCGCCCGTTCGCCTGCCCGCGTCCGTCTGCGCCCGGCCGCCTACCCGCGCGGGGGCTGCGCGCCCCTGTACCGCCGGACGGCGTCCTCCAGCGCGCGGCGGAGGAGCTGCGGGTCCACGGGCTTGGCGAGATGGCCGTTCATCCCGGCGTCGAGACAGCGCCGGACGTCGTCCTCAAAGGCGTCCGCGGTCATGGCGAGGATGGGCACCGCCGCCGCGTCGGGGCGGTCCATGGCCCGGATGAGCCGGGTGGCCCCGACCCCGTCCAGCACGGGCATCCGGATGTCCATGAGCACCGCGTCGTACTGGCCGGCGGGGGAGGCGGCGAACCGCTCCGCGCCCTCCTGCCCGTTCCGGGCGCAGTCCACGAAGGCGCCCAGCTCCCGCAGCTGCAGGGCGGCGATCTCGGTGTTGACGGGGTTGTCCTCGCACAGAAGAATCCTGCATCCCGCCAGCGAGAAGGGCTCCGGCTCCTGCCCGGCGGGCTTTTCCGCCGCGGCCGCGGCGGTCTCCAGCGGCAGATCCACGGTGAAGCGGGTGCCCTGCCCCACGCGGCTCTCCACGGAGATGGCGCCGCCGAGAAAGTCCACCATCCGCTTGACGATGGACAGCCCCAGCCCCGTCCCGCCGGCGCCCTCGGCCTCCGGCCGGTGCTCCTGGGCGAAGGGCTCGTAAATCCGCTTCAGAAATTCCTCACTCATGCCGATGCCGGTGTCCTCCACCACCAGCCGGCGGGTACAGCCGGCCTGCGGCGGCTCCAGAGCGGACACCCGCAGGGCGATGCTGCCTCCCGGCAGGGTGTATTTCACGGCGTTGGAGAGCAGGTTCAGCACGATTTTCTCCAGCTTGGAGCGGTCCCCCCAGAGGAGCTCGGCGGGGATTTCCTCCCGGCGGATGAGCAGCCGGATGCCCTTCTGCTCCGCGGAGGGGCGGACGGCGGTGGCCACGGTCTCGATCAGCGCCCGGCCGTCGAAGGCCTCCGGCTGGAGGGTCAGCTTGCCGCTTTCGATGCGGGAGAGCTCCAGCGTGTCGTTGACCAGATTCATCAGCAGTTCCCCGGAGGAGCGGATTTTCAGCAGGTACTCCTGCTTCTTCTCCGGGCTCGCCTCCCGGACGGCCAGATCGGTGAAGCCCAGAATGCCGTTGAGGGGCGTGCGCAGGTCGTGGCTCATGCTGGAGAGGAAGGCCGATTTGGCGGCGTTGGCCTCGTCGGCCTCCTGCTTGGCCGCCTGCAGGGAGGCGCTCAGCCGCTTCTGCCGGCGGTACCAGACCCGCTGGTAGACGATGACGGACAGGGCGAAGAGCAGCAGGACCGTCACCGCGGCGATGACCAGCCCCCAGACCGGGTTCAGGTACAGGTAGTCCAGCAGGCCGATATGCTCCGCGGAGCCGGCCGTGTGCCTGAGCACCGTGTCCTGCACGAAGCCGTTCCGGACGCTCTCGGCGCTTTTGCTGAGCAGCGAGAGCAGCAGGTAGTCGTTCTTTGCCGCCACGCCGATGGAGATGTCCACCTCCGCGTCCGGCAGCAGGGAGACCCGCAGGCGGCTGCGGATGTCATTGGCCAGATACTGCTGGGCGTCGGCGTAGTAGAGGATGGCGGAGTCGCACGCGCCGGAGGCCACCGCCTTCACCGTGTCGGTCACGGTGGGCCGGACGGAGAGCTCGTACTGCTCCGCCAGCGGGGTCTTGGCCAGCTTTTCGGGGATGGTCCCCTCCGGCACCGCCGCGGTTTTGATTTCTCCGGAGTCGCCGATCCGGGTGAGCCGGGCCAGCGAGAGGCTGATGTAGGAGCCGGTCAGCTTGTACCCCTTCTTTTCCGCGGCGGAATAGTCCCATCCGGTGCCGATCACCAGATCCGCGGAGCCGGTGTCCAGCAGGCTCTGATAGGCGCTGCGGGAGCTGCAGGGCACCGCCTCCCAGCGGATGCCCGCCCGCCGGGCGATCTCCGCGAAGATCTCCGGCAGGATGCCCTTTGCCTCGCCGTCCTCAAAATAGGAGTAGGGGGCGTTGTCCGGACAGACGGCCGCCCGGAGCACCGTCCCGGCCTGCGCGGCCAGATAGGCGCGCTCCGCCGCGGACAGCTGCAGATCCTCGCCGCTGTCCGGGGTGTAGTACCGGTTGTACAGCTCCGTGCGCCAGTTGGGGGCGGCCACGTCCAGCTGCCCCACCGCCTCGTTGATCCGGCTCAGCAGGTCGCTGTCGTTCCGGCGCAGCATGAGGTAGTAGGGCGAGGGGTCGAATTGCTCCACGATCCACTCGCTGCGGAGGGGGCGCAGGCTGCTGGTGACGGCGGCGTCCACCGCGCCCGCCTGCAGCGCCTGCTCCAGCGCGCCGAGGCTGTCGTAGGGCACCGGCGTGTAGGAAAAGCCCTGCCGGGCGGCGAAGCCGGCGAATTTTTCGGCGTGGCTGTTGTCCCGGATGACGCCCACCCGGAGGCCCGCGTAGGTGGCCGTGTCCCCGGCGACGACGGCGTTGTTTCCGGCCCGGACGGTCATCATGGTGTAGCTGGTGCCGAAGGCCTCGTCGGAAAAGGCGAAGCGGGCCTCGTTCTCCGGGGTTTTCTGCACGCAGGTCAGCAGATCCAGCCGCCCGTCCAGCAGCATCGTCTCCATCTCGCCCCAGGAGGCCGCGCCGTCCGTGTAGGCGTAGGTCAGGTTGGCGTGCTGGGCCATCAGCTGCAGAAGGTCGTAGCCGTAGCCCGTGCGCTCCCCGTCGGCGCCCACCTCGTAAAAGCCCTCAAAGGGGAACATCCCCACCCGCACCGTGCGGGAATCCGCCGCCGCAAGGGCGGGCGGGAGCGCACAAGCAGCGCGGCCAGCAGTGCTGCCGCGCGGAAAAACAGGCGCCGCGATCCGGCCCGAAGCCCCGGTCTCCACTGGGGGCGCAGACTGTCCGCCCTCAAGCCAGCTCGTCCAGACGATCCTGCACCTCGTCCGCCGCGTCCTCGGCCTCCTCGTGCAGCTCGCCCCAGTCCTCGTAAGCCTCGCTCCCCATGTCCGCCGGCTCCCGCCGGTCCAGCTCCGCGAGATAGGCCTGCAGCCGCCCCAGCAGCGCAGTCAGCTCCTCCCGGTCCATGGCGTCGAGATGGTCCATTTCCCCGTAAAGCGATTCCGGGTCCGTCAGTCCGCCCATATGTCCTCCTTCCGCGGGGTTCCCCCGCGCTCCGCGTTGTAGCTGCCTCGATTGTATCAGAGCTTTTCGCCCTTTTCAATTCCCTGCGCGCGGTCTTTTCACAAAAAGGGGAATAAAGATGTGGGGGCGAGTTTACAACCGGCGCGGATGGCTTTATAATGGGGAAAAAGCCGCCTTCCGCGGGCGAAAAGGCTCCGCGGGAAGGGGCTGCGCTCGGCTGCGGCACGCGCACTCCATCGGCACGCCCCGGCAGCGAGGACCGGGGGCGGATGCCGGTCTGAAAGCGGGGGGTTCCATGAATTTGCAGGCCATCGCCGCGGCGGACGGCTTCGGCATCACGCTGATGCTGATGCTGCTCATCAGCGCGGGGAAGAACATCCGGCGCAGCGACCGCAGCGAGAAGATTTTTTACGCCATGATCTGGGCCACCGCCGCGCTGTGCGGAATGGAGATGGCCAGCTTTCTCATCGACGGGCGGCAGTTTCCGCTGGCCCTGCCGCTGAACTGGCTGCTCAACGCCCTGCTCTTTTCCACCAACGCGGTCTTTGTGTACCTCTGGACGCTGTACATCGACTTCAGGCTGTTCGGCAAGACGGAGCGTCTCCGCCGGCGCCACCTCCGGCTGGCGATCCCCATGCTGGGGGTGCTGGGACTGGTGGCGGCCAGCTTCTTCCGGCCGCTGATCTTCACCGTCTCCCCCGGCAACGTGTACGCCCGGGGGCCGCTGGCGGCCGTTCCGTTTCTGGTGAGCTTTTTCTATCTGGGCTGGGCGGAGACTGCGATCTACACCACCAGAAGCAACGACAGGCGGTACCTGTTCATTCCCTCCGTCCTTTTCATTCTGCCGATTCTGGCGGGCAGCATCCTGCAGCTGCTGTTTTACGGACTGTCCCTGCTGTGGCCGGCGCTGTCCGTCTCCATGGTCTCCGTCTACATCAACATCCAGTGCGAGTTCTCCTCGGTGGACCCCCTCTCCGGGGTCTACACCCGGCAGTATCTGGACGAATTCCTGCGCCGTCTGGACGGCCGGCGCGCCTGCGGCGGCGTCATGATCGATCTGGACCGCTTCAAGCGGATCAACGACACCTTCGGCCATCAGGCGGGAGACGACGCCATCCGGGACTTCGGCCACCTGCTCCGCTCCTCCGCCGACAGTCGGGACGTCATCGCCCGCTACGGCGGGGACGAGTTCGTGCTGCTCCGCCCGGACGCCGGGACGGAGGAGCTGCAGTCCTTCGCCGCCTCCTTTGCCCGCCGGGTGGAGGCGTTCAACGCTTCCCGCAGCCGCCCCTACGCCCTGGGCTGCTCGCTGGGGACCGGCGCCTACGTGCCGGGCCGCACCACGGTGGACGAATTCCTGCGCAGCATGGACGCATCCATGTACGAGAGCAAAAAAATGCGGAGCGGCGGCCTGCCGGACCGCCGGGGCCGCAGCCCCGCCGCGGAGCCGTCCGACCCCGGACAGCCCGCTCCCGGCGAAAGCTGAGCCCGCCCACAATTCAGTCCCACAGGAGGACGCATTATGACCGCAAGAACGATCCGCAGGGCGCTGGCGGCGGCCGCTGCGCTGTGTATCCTGCTCACCTGCCCCGCCGCCGCGGGCCCCTCCGCCGGACGGCGCACCGTCCGCGTCGGCCTGTTCGACGTGGACACCCAGGGCACCGCCAACGGCCAGAACCGGACGGTGGCCTTTGAAAAAGACTATCTGCAGGCCGTGGCGGAGTATGCCAACTGGGACTGCATCTACATTTCGGCCCCGTGGAAGGACTGTCTGGAGATGGCCAGAGACGGCCGTCTGGACGTTCTGATGGACGTGACCAGGACGGAGGAGCGCGCCGGGTGGTACGATTTTTCCTCCGAGCCCATGGGCACGGAGCTGTGCTACCTGTACGGACGGGAGGGCACCTCCCTGCAGTACGGCGATCCGGCGGGCTTCGACGGGATCACCGTGGGATACGAGGAGGGCGGCACCATCATCGACTCCTTCCGGGAGTACGCGCAGTCGGCGGGCTTCACCTTTCAGGCCAAACCCTATGCCGACGGCTCCGCCATGTTCACGGGGCTGGACAGCGGCGAGGTGGACGCGGTGGTGCAGACCAGCTTTTACGATACGCCGCCGGGCCACGTGATCCTTGCCAAGCTGAGCCCCAGCCCGGTGTACATCATCACCAGCAAGGCCCGGCCGGAGCTGAAGCTGGAGCTGGACGGCGCCATGGCCCAGCTGTTCAGCTACAATCCCGGCTTCAGCACGGATATGTACCAGTACCACTTCGGCGGCGCGGCCTCCCAGACCGCGGGCTACACCCAGGAGGAAAAGACGTATCTCGCCTCCCGGCCGGTGGTGTACGTTTTCTATGAGACCAACTGGGCGCCCTTTGAATACGACAAAGACGGAGAGGCCGCCGGCATCACGCCGGAGATCATCCGCGCCGTGGGCAGGGACACGGGCATCGACTTCCGCTTCGTGCTGTCCTCCTCCACCCGGAACGTCTATCAGGACATCGGCGACACGGCGGACGCCGTCATGGCGGTGAGCTACGACTATACGTGGGCCAACAGCCACGATCTGCTGGTGACCCAGCCCTACGTGTCCGGCTCGATCATGCGGGTGATGCGCAGGTCGGACGGGGAGCCCCGCACCGTGGCCGTGGTGGCGGACAGCTATCTGGCCCAGAAGGTCCTGGAGCACTATCCCCGGCTGAAGGCCATCGAGTACCTGAACGCTTCCGAGTGCATGGACGCGGTGGCGGGCGGCGCGGCGGACTGCACGTATCTCAGCTACTATCAGGCCAGCTACTACCGCTCCATGAACGGCTACGAGAGCTTCAGCTACCAGCCGGAGGAGAACATCCGGCAGGGCATCTCGCTGGGCGTCACCAAGGAATCCGACCCGCGGCTGTTCGGCATCCTCTCCAAATCGCTTCAGCGCATCGCCGCCAGCGATACCCAGAGCATTCTCAACGAGAGCAGCAAGCTGTCCGAGCCCCTGTCCCTTCAGCTGGTGCTGCGCCGCTACCCCGTGCAGATGGCGCTGCTGTTCGGCTCCATGGGCACGCTGGTGGGCCTGCTGGCGATCCTGCTGGTCAGCTCCAGCAACCGCAAGCGCCAGAACGTCCGGCTGGCCGCCGCCATGCGGGAGGCCGAGGCCGCCAACAGCGCCAAGAGCGAGTTCCTCTCCCGCATGAGCCACGACATGCGCACGCCCCTCAACGGCATCATCGGCATGACCTATCTGACGGGGAAGCTGGACCTGCCGCCGGAGGCGCAGGAAAATCTGCAGAAGATCGGCGTCTCGTCCCGGTTTCTGCTGAATCTCATCAACGACCTGCTGGATATGACCAAGGCCGAGAGCGGCAAGATCGAGCTGCACCCGGAGCCCTATCCGCCGGAGGAATTCCACCGCTATATCGACGCGGTGATCCGCCCGCTGTGCGAGGGGAAGAACCAGATCTTCACCGAGGAGGTTCACCTCCCGGACGGGGTCGTTCCCGTGATAGACAAGCTGCGGGTCAACCAGATCGTGTTCAACCTGCTGTCCAACGCCGTGAAGTACACGCCGGAGGGCGGCACCATCCGCTATACCGCCCGGATGGACGCGCGGCCCGGAAACCGGCTGGCCGTCCGCCTTCAGGCGGCGGACAACGGCGTGGGCATGAGCGAAAAATTCCAGAGCGTGCTGTTCACCCCCTTCACCCAGGAGGCGCGGGACGACAACTCCGAGGCCCGGGGCTCCGGGCTGGGGCTGGCCATCACCAAGCGGCTGGTGGAGCTGATGGGCGGCACCATCTCCGTGGAGAGCGCCATCGGCGCCGGGTCGGTGTTCACCGTGGAATTTGAGACCGACTGCGTTCCGGCGGGGGACGGCGCCCCCGCCGACGGCCCGGATCAGCCCGCGGGGGACGAGAAGCTGCTGGCCGGGCGGCACGTGCTGCTGTGCGAGGATCACCCGCTGAATCAGGAGATCGCCCAGGCCCTGCTGCGGGAGAAGGGCATGACCGTGGAGATCGCCGACGACGGCCAGCGGGGCGTGGAGGCCTTCCGCCGCTCCCCGGCGGACTATTACGACGTGATCCTCATGGACATCCGGATGCCCGTGATGGACGGCTATCAGGCCGCCCGGGCCATCCGGGGCCTGAGCCGCCCCGACGCGGCGGCGGTGCCGATTCTGGCCATGTCGGCGGACGTGCTGGCCGACGACATCCAGCGGTGCCGGGCGGCGGGAATGAACGGCCACATCGCCAAGCCCATCGACCCCCAGACCCTGTACCGGGAGATCGCGGCGGCCATTGCCGCCCGCCCCTGAGAAGACCGCCCCGCCCGTCCGCCTTTCTTGACAGCCCTGCCGGATTGCGGTATGATGGCCCAAAAGAGATGAACGGCGGGGCGTCGCCCCCCGGAAAGCGAGGAATGTTCCATGAAGGCAGTACCCATGGGGGCCGCCACATACACCTCCCAGCTGCGCACCAGAATCAACGAGTTTCTGCGGGACGAGCTGAAGGCCTGCGGCAGGGGAGAGCTGGTGCCCAGCTACGGCGCCGTGCTCTCGGTGGTCTACAAAAACGACGGCAGAGCGCAGATCAAGACCGTTTACGATGCCCTGTGCAAGCAGAAGACCACCATTACGGAGAGTATCAACCGTCTGGTGAAGCTGGGCTATCTCACCAAGGAGGCCTGTCCCCGCGACGCCCGCTGCACCTATGTGCGGGCCACGGACAAGGCCCTCTCCTTCCGGGAGGACTTCGAGCGCATCTCCCTGGAGCTGCGGGAGAAGATTTTCGCCGGCTTTTCCGAGGAGGAGCGCCAGACCTTCGTGGATCTGATGGTCAGATCCATCGGCAACTTTCAGTGAAAAAAAAGCAGCTGTCCGGGTTCGCCCGGACAGCTGCTTCAGCTTGTCAAAGAAGTTCAGGGACTTCTTTGACAAGGGGGATGCGCCCTGCGCCTCGGTTGTCCGCCAAAGGCGGACAATTCGACGCTTGCTCCGTGAGAAGTGTTTTCGCCCGCGTACACGCCGCGGGCGAAAACAGATTTTACTTTTTTCGCGCCTGCGGGCGCGAACTCTGCGAGGCTTTTTGACAGTCTGAAGCGCCCGGAGGGGCGCTTTATTTTTGCAGGGAGGCCACCCAGCGGCCGTACTTTTCGATGTTGGCGTCGCAGGCGGCGCGGTCGGCGCCTCTGGTCAGCAGGTAGACCTTGATCTTCGGCTCCGTGCCGGAGGGCCGCACGATGACGGAGGTGCCGTCGGCCATCTCGAAGCGCAGCACGTTGGAGCCCCGCAGCTCCATGGAGGAGCGGGCGCCGGTGGCGCAGTCCGTCACGGACCCGTCGGCGTAGTCCTTGCGGACGGTCACCGCCACGCCGGAGAGCTCCGCCGGGGGATTGTCCCGCAGGTTCTTCATCAGCCGGGCCATGTCGGCCAGACCGTCCAGACCCGGCATCACCAGATTGAAGGTCTTTTCGCCGTACCAGCCGTACTTCTTGTACAGGGTCTCCATGGCGTCGAACAGGGTCATGCCCTGGGCGTAGTACCACGCGGCCATCTCGGTGAGGAGCATGGAGGCGGTGACGGCGTCCTTGTCCCGGACGTAGTCCCCCAGCATATAGCCGTAGGATTCCTCGTAGGAGAAGATGACCTTCCCCTCGCCGGCGGCCTCCAGCGCGTTCTTCTTCTCGGCCATGAACTTGAAGCCGGTGAAGGTGTCGTAGCAGGCGACGCCGTTCTCCTCGGCCACCTTGCGGGCCATGTCGGTGGTGACGATGCTCTTGAGGGCGGCGGGATGCTCCGGCAGTCTGCCGGAACGGCGCATGGCCCCGATGAGGTAGTCCAGCAGCAGCACGCCGGTCTGGTTGCCCGTCACCACCCGGTACTCGCCGGAGTGATCCCGGACCATGATGCCCACGCGGTCGCTGTCGGGGTCGGTGCCGAGGATGAAGTCCACGTCGTTCTGCCGGGCCAGCTCCACGGCCAGATAGAAGCCCTCGGGATTTTCGGGGTTGGGGGACTTCACGGTGGGGAAGTTCCCGTCAATGACCATCTGTCTGGGCTCGCACAGCAGATGCTTGATGCCCAGCGCCCGCAGGGCCTCCGGCACCAGCTTGTAGCCGCAGCCGTGGAAGGGGGTGTAGACCAGCTTGAAGGAATCGGCCACCTTGGCCACGGTGGCCTTGTCGTTGATCATGGCCGTGACCTGCGCCATGAATTTCCGGTCCGTCTCGTCACCCATGGTCTCGATGAGGCCGGCGGCCTCGGCGGCGGCGAAGTCCATGGTTTTGATGCCGGAGAACACGTCGATGCTCTCCAGCGCCTTGGCGATGGCGTCGGCGTGCTGGGGCGGCAGCTGGGCGCCGTCCTCCCAGTAGACCTTGTAGCCGTTGTACTCTTTGGGATTGTGGCTGGCGGTGACGTTGATGCCCGCCTGGCAGCCGTATTCCCGCACGGCGAAGCTCAGCTCCGGGGTGGGGCGCAGGGAGTCGAAGATGCGCACGTGGATGCCGTTGGCGGCGCAGACCTGGGCGGCGGCCCGGGCAAATTCCATGGAGTGGTTGCGGCAGTCCATGCAGATGGCCACGCCGCGGCGTCTGGCCTCGTCACCGCCCTCGGCGATGACCTGGCAGAAGCCCTGCGTCGCCCAGCGGATGACGTGGATGTTCATGTTGTGCAGGCCGGTGAGCATGGTGCCCCGCAGGCCGGCGGTGCCGAATTCCAGCGGGCCGTAGAACCGGCTTTCGATCTCCTTTGGGTCGCTGCGGATGGCCTCCAGCTCCGCGTGCTCCTGGGCGGAGAGAGCGGGGCTTGCCAGCCACTTCTCATATTCCTTCATAAAATCCATCGCGACTGCCTCCTTAAAAAAGATGGAATGAATACGCGGTTACTGTCCGTCGGGGGAGCCGTCGTCGGGGGCGGCCTCCAGAAGCGCGCGGGCCTCCTCCAGCCGGGAGGCGGGCACGCAGATGTCCACGCCGTGCTCCGCAAAGCCGAAGATGACCTTGCCCTGCGTGCCGTTTTTGAATGCGGGGATGCCGTAGCCCTCCAGCATGGAGAGGGTGATGTCGGCCATGCCGTCCAGCTCGGACTGAAGCGTCAGCCGCACGGCCTGCTCCGGCCGGCCGTCGGCGTCCTTGGGCCAGCGGTCCAGCAGGCTGCGGTCGGCGCGGGCCCAGAAATCGGGGGTCTGATCTGCCATAAGGTCTCCGTCCTTTACTTGTGATATTTGCTTCCCGCCTGAATCTGGTAGGCCCGGTAAATCTGCTCCAGCAGCATGACGCGGGCCAGATGGTGGGGAAAGGTCATGGGGGACATGGACAGCCGCAGGTCGGCGCGGGCCTTCAGCCCCGCGTCCAGCCCCACGCTGCCGCCGATGAGAAACGTCAGCTGGGAGACGCCGCCGGCGGCCAGCGCCGCCAGCTTTTCCGCCAGCTGGGGGGAGGACAGCTCCCGCCCCTCGATGCACAGCGCGATCACCGCGCCGCTCCGGGGCAGCCGGGCCTCGATGGCGGCGGCCTCGTCGGCCAGCGCCCGGTCGATCTCCGCCGGGGAGGGCCGCTCGCTCAGCCGGCTCTCCGGCAGCTCCGCGATTTCCAGCTGGCAGAAGCGGCTCAGCCGCTTCTGATACTCCGCCGCGGCGTCGGCGTAAAACTTTTCCTTCAGCTTGCCGACGCAGATCACCGTGACGCGCTGCATGGGCACTCCTCCGTCCGGTACGCGCCGCTGAGCTCGCTGCGGGGGGCCACCGTCAGCCGGGGGGCCAGTCCCGCGTCGGCCAGCGCGGAGGCCACGGCCTCTCTGGCCAGCTCCGGCGTGTTGTTTTCGGCGCTGAGATGGGCCAGCACGATCTGCCGGGCGCCGCCTGCGGCCTCCTCCACGGCGAACCGGGCGGCGTCGTCGTTGCTCAGGTGGCCGCGGTCGCTGAGGATGCGCTGCTTGAGATAGTAGGGGTACGGCCCGCTGCGCAGCCGGTCCACGTCGTGATTGGACTCCAGCAGCAGCAGCTCCGCCCCGGCCAGCGCGGCCCGGGCCTCCTCCGTCACGCGGCCGGAATCGGTGAGGACGCCGGCCTCGTCAAAGCGGTACCCGGCGGAGCCGGGGGCGTCGTGGGAGGTGGGGAAGGGCGTCACCGTGAAGGCGCCGAGGCGCAGCGTCTCCCCCCAGCGGAAGGGCCGCAGCCGCGGCGCGACGCCGGCGATGCGGTATTCCAGCTGGCGGCAGGTCTCCTCGCTGGCGCACACGGGCAGATCCCAGCGGTTCATCAGGGTCTGCATTCCGCAGATGTGGTCGGAGTGGGTGTGGGTGATGAACACGGCGGACAGATCCTCCGGCGTCAGCTCCAGCGTCCGGAGGGCGGCGGTGATGCGGCGGCAGGAGATGCCGGCGTCCAGCAGGACGTAGGTGCCGTTCCGGCTCAGCAGCGCGGCGTTGCCCGACGAGCCGCTGGCCAGCGTATGTAGCGTGGTCAAAAGAGAGAACCTCCTAAAAGGGCTGCGTCCGTAATGGAGACCGCCGACGGCGCCGTCAACCTCCATCGCGGACGCAGATCCGATTGTCTGAAAAAAAGGGGAGCCCGCCTGCACCGGTCAGCCGATGTGGGCCTCCAGATCGTCGCACTCGCCGGGAATGTCCACGGCGCGGATGTCGGCGCCCAGCGCCCGGAGCTTTTCCACGATGTTCTCGTAGCCCCGTTCGATATACTGCACGCAGCTGATCTCGGATTCGCCGTGAGCGGCCAGCGCCGCGATGACCAGCGCCGCGCCGGCCCGCAGGTCGCAGGCCTGAATGGGCGCGCCGGTGAGATGGTCCACGCCCTCCACCACGGCGGTCTTGTCGTCCACCTGGATGGAGGCGCCCATGCGCTTGAGTTCGTCCACGTAGCGGTAGCGGTTGTTCCAGATGCTCTCCGTCACCAGCGAGGTGCCCTCCGCCAGAGAGAGGACGGCGGTGATCTGGGGCTGCATATCGGTGGGGAAGCCGGGGTAGGGCATGGTCTTGACGTTGGTTTTCTGCAGGGGCTGGGTGCGGCGGACCAGCAGGGTGTCCTCCCGCTCCTCCACCTCCACGCCCATCTCCACCAGCTTGGCGGTGATGCAGTCCATGTGCTTGGGGATGATGTTTTTCACCAGCACCTGTCCGCCGGCGGCGGCCACCGCGGCCATGTAGGTGCCGGCCTCGATCTGGTCGGGAATGACGGCGTAGGTGCCGCCGGTGAGGCGGCTGACGCCGGTGATTTTGATGGTGTCGGTTCCGGCGCCCCGGACGGAGGCGCCCATGGAGTTGAGGAAGTTGGCCAGATCCACGATGTGGGGCTCCTTGGCCGCGTTCTCGATGACGGTGTTGCCCTCGGCCAGCACGGCGGCCATCATGATGTTCATGGTGGCGCCCACGCTGACCACGTCCAGATAGATGTTGGCGCCCTTCAGCCGGCCGGTCTCGGTGGAGGCGTGGATGAAGCCGCCCTCCACCACCACCTTGGCGCCCATGGCCGTGAAGCCCTTGACGTGCTGGTCGATGGGGCGGACGCCGAAGTTGCACCCGCCGGGCATGGCCACCTCGGCCTGCCCGAAGCGGCCCAGCAGGGCCCCGATGAGGTAGTAGGACGCGCGGATTTTCCGCGCCAGCTCATAGGAGGTGCGGGTGGAGCGGATGTGGGAGCTGTCGATCTCCACCGTGTGGGAATTGACGGTGCGGACGGCGGCGCCCAGATTTTCCAGGATCCGCAGGCACAGGGTCACGTCGGAGATCTGGGGGACGTTTTCGATGCGGCACACGCCGTCGACCATCAGAGCGGCGGGGATAATGGCGACGGCGGCGTTTTTGGCGCCGCTGATCGTCACCTCGCCAAACAGCGGTTTCCCGCCGTGAACAATATATTTTGTCAAAGTGAAACCCTCTCTCAAAAGGCAGAAATTCCATGCGGGGCGCCCGGCGCATACAGTTTGCCCCGACGCCGCGGGTTCATACCCGCGATCTGCGCAGATAAAAAAACCTCACACATATTCAGCATAACACACTCTTTTCTGAAAAGCAAACGGTTTTCCCGCATTTGCCCATTCAAGGGAAAATATGGAAATCGGGGGCCCTCAGACCCGGCTCACCGCGCCGGAAGCGCAGTTGACGAGATAGGTGCCGGTGTCGGTGGCGATGCGCCACGCGGGGGCCAGCGTCATGGGGGCGGCGGTGGTGCTCTGCAGCTCGTAGCACAGGGAGACGCCGGTGACGGCGGAGACCACCTGGCCGCTCTCCCGCCGGGCGTCCAGGAACCGGGTGAGGGCGGTGGCGGCGGTCATGGAGGCGGCGGCGCCGTCGGGGGTGCGGGCGTCGGGCAGGTGGGTGCCGCTGACGGACACCAGCGCGTTGTTTTCCACCTGAAAGGTCACGGTGCAGTTGACCACCGGGTATCCGTCGTAATACTGCACGGCGGCGGCGGAGCCGCCGGAGCCGGAGATGCTGAAGGTCAGCTCGCCGTAGCCGAACCGCTTGCAGAACTTGCGGCAGGCGTCCAGCGGGTCGTCCCCGGCCAGACGGCCGGTGATGTCGAAGCTGCCGCCGGAACGGAAGGAGGCGCTGCCCCGGTCGGAGGTGCAGGTGAAGATGCCGCCGCCCTCGTCGGTGGTGTCGAGGTCGCTGCCCAGGAAGAAGGCGCCCACCTTTTCGTCGGCGGCGGTGTCCCGGGTGAGGGTGCGGGCGGCGGGCGGCGTGTCGGTGGGGATGGCGTCGCCGTCCAGCGTGATGCCGGCCTCCTGAAACAGGCGCACCAGCTCGGAGGAGGAGCGGCTGTCGGCGGAGCGCTGCTGCAGCAGCCGGGTGGACAGGGACACCAGCAGAAACACGTTGACCAGCGCGAGAATGAGGATGATGATGTTTTTCAGCCGCGAACGTTCCGTATCCGTCACTTCCTTTCAGGCCGTCGGGGGGCGGCTCAGCCGGCCACCCAGCCGGCGGTGAGGGAGGAGCCGCCTCCGTCGGTGTAGCGCAGCTCCAGCTCGGCGCCGCTGTAGGCGGCGGCGATGGCCAGCGTCTGGCGCAGGGGCAGCAGCAGGCCGGTCTGCTCGGTGGGCTCGTACTTGCGCACCCGCAGCCGCAGGGCGGCGACGGAGCTGCCGGAGACCGTCACCTCCGCGGCGGGCAGGCCCGCGGCGTCGGCCACGAGGGTGCCGTCCACCTGATAGTCGAAGCGGACGACGGCGCTTCCGCCGGAGCGGGTCACGCTCCGGGGGCAGAGGACGGCGCTGCCGCCGCCGTCGCCCAGCACGGAGGTGAGCAGCCGGTAGCAGCCCACCACCAGATCGGCGTCGGAGAGGGTGTCCCCGCCGCTGCCGGGCAGGGGGAGGGCGCCGTCGCCGTCCTGATAGAGGATGACGCCGTCGGCGCGGATGCGCACGGAGCGTCCGCCGTCCACCACCACCTCGGTGCCGGCGTCGGTGTAGCGGCTGTTGGTGTGGGGGTTGAAGCCCAGCGCGGAGAGGATGGCGGAGGTGTCCGCCGCGGGGGTGGAGGCGGCCAGCACCGGGTAGTCGGGCAGGTCGCCGGTGATGACGAGGGAGTAGGGGTTCAGGTTCGCGGCGCCGTCCAGCTCGAAGGCGAAGGCGGCGTTGCCCAGCTGATAGCTGCTGACGGTGTCGGACAGCTCGGAGAGCGGGGCGGCGGTGGCGCAGCGGTAGAAGGCGGAGCCGTCGGCGTAGCAGAGCTGCACCCTGCCGTCGGCGGAGAACAGCACCAGCCGCCGGGCGGAGCCGGAGAGGCCGGAGGACGCGCCCACCAGTCCCGACAGGACGGACAGAGGCAGGGTGGAGCAGAAATCGTAGCAGACGCCGGGGGCGGCCAGCGCGGCGCGGAAATCGGATTCGGCGCAGCTCTCGGGGGTGCCGGCGGAGCCCAGCGCCTCCCGCAGCAGGCCGCCCAGCGCGGAAAAATCCTTGTCGTTGGTGGCGAGGCTCAGGGCGCCGTAGCGGCCGTAGGGGCCGGTGACGGCCACCCGCACGGGGGCGGAGAGGTCGGTCAGGGCGGCGGCCTCCGTGGTCTGGGCGGCGGCGGAGGGGGCGAGGAAGCGGTCCAGCAGGGACTGGGAGTCGGAGCCCACATACAGCAGCTGAACCAGCAGCAGCGCCGCGGTGATGGACAGCAGCGCGATGAGGAAGTTTTGCAGCGTGTTCCGCCGGGTCTTGCGCTTTTCGTCCATAGCGGGCTCCTTTCTTTCATGCTTTCGCCTGCGCGGGCGGTCGCCGCCGCCCGCTCACTCCTCCGCTTCGGTTTCGCCGGGCTCCTCCGCGCAGATGGGCAGCTCGATGCGCACCGTGGTGCCCGGCCCCTCGTGGGGCGCGAGGCGGATGGCGCCGTGGTGGCGCTCCACGATCTCCTTGGCGATGGAGAGCCCCAGGCCCGTGCCGCCGGATTCTCTGGAGCGGGCCTTGTCCACCCGGTAGAACCGGTCGAAGATGCGCTCCCGGTCCTTGGCGGGGATGCCGATGCCGTCGTCGGACACCTCCATCCAGACGTGATCGCCCTCGGCGCCGGCGGTGATCCGGATGTGTCCGCCCTCCGGCGTGTACTTGACGGCGTTGCCGATCACGTTCATCATGACCTGCTCCAGCCGGGAGCGATCACCGGTGATCAGCGGCAGCTCGGCGTCCGGCGCGCAGGTCAGCTCCTGCCCGCGGCGCTTGGCGTTGAGGGCGTTGGAGCGGCACACGTTCTCGATGGCCTCCCGGAAGGGGAAGCGGGAGAGGTGCAGCGCGTCGTTGCCGGTGTCCAGCCGGCTGAGAGTCAGCAGATCCTGCACGATGTTGGTCATGCGGTCCGTCTCGGTGATGATGATGTCCAGAAAGCTCTGCTCGGTCTCCAGCGGGATGTCGCCGCCGGCGTCCCGCAGCGTCTCGGCGTAGCTGCGCACGTTGGTCAGGGGGGTGCGCAGCTCGTGGGAGACATTGGCCACGAACTCCTTGCGCCGCTCCTCGTTGCGGTGCTGCTCCGTGACGTCGTGGAGCACGATGAGCACGCCGCCGCTCTCCTGATCGGAGGAGAAGGGGGCCAGATACAGCTCCAGCGTCCGGCCGGAGACCATCATCTCGCTCTCGGCGTAGTTGGGCCGGGACAGGGAGAGCACCTGCCCAAAGGGGTACACGGCGGCGAACAGCTCCGCGTAGGTCCGCTCCGGCCCCAGCTCCTGATGCAGCATCTCTCTGGCGGCGGGGTTGGCGTGGATCAGGGCGCCGTTGTGGTCGAAGGCCACCACGCCGTCGGTCATGTGGAGGAACAGCGTGTCCAGCTTGTTGCGCTCGTTTTCCACGGCGGCCAGCGTCTCCTCCAGCACGCCGGCCATCTCGTTGAAGGTGCCTGTCAGCACGCCGATCTCGTCGGTGGACTCCACGGGCAGCTTGCTGTCGAAGTCGCCGGAGGCGACCTTTTCCGCGCTGGCGGTGAGCTTTTCGATGGGGCCCACCATGGCCTTGGACAGCAGAAAGCTCAGCAGCACCGAGATCAGCAGGCCGATGAGCAGGGACTGCAGGATGATCATGAACAGACGGGAATTCAGCGTGGAGACGGTGTCCCGGTTGTCCAGAATGTAGACGATGTAGGTGGGCGAGCCCTCCGGCAGCGGGATGGCGGCGTCCATGTAGTCGGCGGTGATGTCGCTCTTTTCCCCCACCTCGCCCAGCTGGGCAGCCAACAGGTTGGGGGTGGACTGCAGCGTCTGGCCGCCCTCGTCGTCGGAGCCGGCGAGATAGGTGCCGTCGGCGTCCAGAATATAGTAGTTCCGGGTCCGGTAGTCGATGCCCAGCGAGCCGGCGCTGGCGCTGAGAACCTCCTGCATCCGGCTCACGTCGCCCTGTGCGGCGGCGCTGCGCAGGGAGGAGACGAACTCCTCGCCGCTGAAAACGTCGCTGACCTGATCGTAAAAGGAGTTGATGTAGAAGCTGGAGACGCTGGTGGTGAGGAACGCGCCCACCACCGCCATCAGCGAGGTGATGAGCAGCAGCAGGATCATGGTCAGCTTCATGTGCAGACTGCGGAACAATGGGCCACCTTCTTTCGCGGAGCGGGATGGGAATTACAGGGAGAAGTAGTACCCCGCTCCCCGGCGGGTCTTGATATACGCCGGCACGGCGGGATCGGACTCGATTTTCTCCCGCAGGCGGCGGACGGTGACGTCCACGGTGCGGGCGTCGTCGCCCACGTAGCCGTAGTTCCACACCTGCTCCATCAGGTCGATGCGGGAGTAGACCTTGTTGGGGTGGCTGGCCAGAAAGGTCAGCAGCTCGTATTCCCGCTGGGTCAGCTCGATGGGCCGGCCGGCGCGGAACACCTGGTGGCTGTCCGTGTTGATGGACAGGTCGCCGGACACCGGCATGGCGCTGGCGGCGGCGGAGGCCGCGGCGGGGGGCGTCATGGCGGTGCGGCGGATGTTGGCCCCCACCCGCGCCACCAGCTCCCGCATGGAGAAGGGCTTGGTGATGTAGTCGTCGGCGCCGATCTCCAGCCCCAGCACCTTGTCGGCCTCCTCCTCCCGGGCGGTGAGGATGATGACCGGCACGTTGTTCCCCTGCGAGCGCAGGGTCCTGCACACGTCGAAGCCGATCATCCTGGGCAGCATCACGTCCAGCAGGATCAGGTCGGGGTTTTCGCCCACGGCCTTGGCGAGGCCGTCCTCGCCGTCGTAGGCCTCCAGCGTGTCGTAGCCGGCCCGCTGGAGATTGAAGCGCAGAATATCCACAATGTTCTTCTCATCCTCGACGATCAGAACCTTTTTCTTCTGTTCCATAGGGGGACCTCCTGTCATATGATTGCGGGGCGCTCAGAGATTCAGCAGGAGCTTGGCCTTCAGCACGGCGGCCACGGTCTTGGCGTCCTCGATCTCGCCGGCCATGATGCGGTGCACCATCTCGTCGAAGGGGATGCGCTCCTGAATGAGAAATTCGTCCTCGTCGGGCCGGGCCTCCTCCATGTGCAGGCCCCGGGCCAGAAACAGGTGCAGCACCTCGCCGTAGCAGCCCGGAGCGGGAAGAAGGCGGCCCAGCGGCAAAAACTCGTCCGGCACCGCGCCGACCTCCTCCTTCAGCTCCCGCAGGGCGCCCAGGGCGGGGTCCTCGCCGGGCTCCAGCTTGCCGGCGGGAATCTCCAGCAGCGGCCGCCCGAACACGTAGCGGTACTGGGTGACGGTGAGCACGTTGTTCCGCTGATCCAGCGCCAGCACGGCCGCGCCGTCCACATGGTCCACCACCTCGCGCTCCGCCTGAGCGCCGTTGGGCAGGCGCACCTGATCCACGTGCACGCTGAGAATCCGGCCGGTGTAGGCCTCTGTGCGGGAGAGGGTGCGCTCGGCCAGCTCCATGGAATCGTTCATAGTATCTCCACCTCGATAAAAGTTCACATAATTTTCAACAATTATAGCATACGCATGGGGAAAAGCCAACGTTTGTTTTCCTTGAAGTGCGGGAAGAATCATGGTATACTGTACCAGCATTCCAGATTGAACGAGGTGAGCTTCCACGGAGAAAAAGGGAATCAAGATCGCGGCGCAGAACCGCAAGGCCTACCACGACTACTTCGTGGAGGAGAAGTACGAGGCGGGCGTCGAGCTGACCGGCACCGAGGTAAAGTCCATCCGCGCAGGCACCCTGAACCTGAAGGACGCGTGGTGCGGCATCCGGGACGGCGAGCTTTATGTCAACCAGCTGCACATCTCGCCCTATGAAAAGGGCAACATTTTCAACCGCGATCCGCTGCGGGTGCGGCGGCTGCTGATGCACAAGCGGGAGATCCGCCGGCTGCAGGCTCTGGTGAAGCAGGAGGGCTACGCCCTCATACCGCTGAGCGTCTACTTCAGGGACGCGCGGGTGAAGCTGGAGATCGGCCTGTGCAAGGGCAAAAAGAATTACGACAAACGGGACGCCACGGCGAAGCGGGACGCGCAGAGAGAGATCGACCGCGCCCTGAAATCCCGGTGAGCGCCGCGCCCTCCGGGGCGGAAAAGAAAGGACGAGAACGTCATGTCTGAGACGAAGAATCCCATCGTTACCATTGAGATGGAAAACGGCAGGACCATGAAGGGCGAGCTGTATCCCGACAAGGCCCCCAACACCGTGAACAACTTCATTGCGCTGGCCAACGGCAAGTTTTACGACGGCCTGATCTTCCACCGGTGCATTCCCGGCTTCATGATTCAGGGCGGCGATCCCCAGGGCACCGGCATGGGCGGCCCCGGCTACTCCATCGGCGGCGAGTTCGCCCACAACGGCTTCGCGCAGAACGACCTGAAGCACACGCTGGGCGTGCTGTCCATGGCCCGGGCCATGCACCCGGATTCCGCCGGCAGCCAGTTCTTCATCATGGTGGCTCCCGCGCCGCATCTGGACGGGGACTATGCCGCCTTCGGCCAGATTTTTGACGGCGAGGACGAGGCCGTGCGCATCTCCGAGGTGGCCACGGACTACAACGACCGGCCAAAGAAGCCGGTGGTCATCAAAACCATCCGGGTGGACACGCAGGGCGTGACCTATCCGGCGCCGGTGAAGTCCGCGGAGCGGTAAGCGCGGAAATGTAACGGAAACTTAACACACTTTTCCCGAAAGGTGTGGTAAGCTGATACTCGGCTCCGTCCGCGGTGCGCAGGGGCGGAGGCTTTCGGAAAGATTTCCTCCGCCGGAGGTTCGCGCCTCCGGCGGAGCAGCCCCGACGCTCCCGGAAAAGCCCGGCGGCTTTTGCGGGACAGAGGAGAAGCGGCGGCGTTCGCTTTTGCCGCAGGCAGAAGCGAATGAAGCGGAGCTTGCTTCGACGACATGGGGGTGTACCGGTTTCGACGGGGGTATGGAGGCGGGACCAGCGGGCGGATGCGCCTGTCATCCTAAAAACGGGCAATTAAAAATTAACTAACAATACTAACACTGTTGCTGTCGCTGCTTAAGCAGTGACCGTCCGACCCGGAAGGACCGCGAGCCGGGAAGGGCGTCGTTTAGCGGTAAATGTGCGTACGGTAAGCTTTGCCCGTGCCATAAATGATGAAGCTCACCTGACCTGTCGGCGTGACGGCTTGCCGGCGGGAAGGGGAACAGGGAGGTTCGGCCTCCCGAAATAACCGTCTGCGCCCGGAGAAAGTCTCGTTAAAGTGCTTTCGGACGGGGGTTCAACTCCCCCCACCTCCACCATAACAGTTAAGGTAATTGATACAATCGTATCAGTTACCTTAACGTTTTTTTATGCCCAGAAAAGGCTGTAATACTGGGCTTTTCATCAAATCAATGCACCCGACGTTCTTTATGAACCACAATATATAGAGTTTTTCATAGTGTGTATACTTGCTCAATCACCACATATACGATTCAATTCGTTTTTTGACTTGGCTATCGTTTTTCGATTAGTTTACCATGGAGCACCCTCGATTCAACCGAGGCTGAGAGAAAAGCCCTCTGTTTAAAAGAGGGCTTTCATAATATAATGATGCTGTTTTTACAGCATTTCCGTGACCTCGGTGCCGTTCTTGAAGGTAAAAACTACTCTGCCGTCCTCATGGACGGTCACATGGTCTACCAGCGCGTTCCATATTTCGTCCTTGAATACCATCGGTAGGTCGTACAGTTCGCCGAGCTCAAAGAGGAATCCGCTCAGAATATCGCCCTTGAGCTCCTGAAGCTGACGCTGTTCCTGTAATGCCGCCAGCCGCTTTTTTGCCTTGTCGTAGCGGTCGATATAGCCATCGTAGCGGCTTCGGTATTCCGTCTGGTCGAGTGTGGTACTGGCGTTCTCGTCAACCAGCTTCTGTACCAGCCCGGAAAGCACATCAATCTCACTGGTTATCTCTGCGACTTCCTTATCGATGGCATTGAAATCAGTGAATGCCGTATGCAGAACCCTGCCATCATCGATGAGAGCCTCGCGGTCAATCATCAACTCGCTGACCGCCTTCAAGAACATCGCCTTTATGTCATCTTCATATAAATGAGGGGTTCGGCATTTTTCGACACCCTTGAATTTGCCGTTGCACTGCCAAATGGTACGGCGGTACTTGCTGTTGGAATGCCATACCTTTGAGCCATAATACTCACCGCAGTCTCCGCAGATAAGCTTTGCCGAGAATGGGCTTAGGCTGTTTTGATGTCGCCCGGTAGCTTTCCTTCGTAGCATTTCGTTCTGGACTCTATCCCATTCCTCCGGACAAATAATCGCCGGATGACTGTTTTCAACATAGAACTGAGGAACCTCACCCTCGTTGGGCTTCATCTTTTTTGTCAAAAAATTTGTTGTAAACTTCTTTTGCAGGAGCGCCGAGCCTTTGTACTTCTCATTGGTAAGAATTGCCATGCCGCTCCGCTGAGCGTGATTGTTGAAAGCACAAGTGCCGTCATAGCGGCAGTTTTTACATTTTGGTGTAAAAATACCAGCAAAACAAGAACATAGATTCCACCGCCACCTCCACCGATGATTCCCATGAGCAGTCCGAAAGCAATTGACGTGATAACGGTTAAAATTATTTGGACGATAAGTATCATTATTCACTCGTTTTCTTTTAATATGGAAATAATAATCTCCAAAATTTAATGCTATGGAAACCGCACATTCTCAATATGAAATTAAGTCCTTTGCTTTGTTTTTACCGATGTTGGTTTTGAGCTTATCGACCGCAAATGGCTTACCGTGCGCCGGATATATCATTTTTGCTCCTGCCTCAATAATTTTTTGCCAACTCCTATAATAATCATCCATATTGCAGATAAAAATTACGCAGTATTTCAGGTACGCAAATTTAAGCATACTTGCTGCTGCATCACCTACCAGGCAGTCGCCGTCATAAAACAGAACTGAGACTGAATCTACGGTATGTCCGGGAGTTTCAATAATTTTGCCGTCAATTGGAATCCCAATATCCCGAAGCTCTGTTTCTCCATTAATAATAATGTCACAGTCCCGAAGTATATAGGGTTTAAATTTAAGATTATTTGATTTATCCACCTTTTTCCGAAGTTTCATGGAAACATAGAATTGTTTCAGTCGTACCAGAACGGCAACCCGCTTATTTAATAGCCCGCCCCCATGCGTGTGATCGTTTTCGCCCACTGCAATCAGGTCTTTGCACAGGTATGACATCACGACCTTGATTGAAGGGTTTTCCTTCAGGATATTGGCTAACAGCCCACAGTGATCATCATGATGGTGTGTCAGAATGATGTGACTGATTTCAGAGATTTTAATATTGACTTTTTGCATTTGTAAAAGGAATAAATCCCAGTCCTCTTCATAACCGGTATCGATCAGCACATACCGGTTACTTGCACGTACAAAATAACAGGTGGTTACACTTAATTCTATTGGGATGATTTCCATAACTTCATCTTTCCTCTTTCCCTAATTTCTCTGGGGTAATTCTCAATATTTCGCTGCGTGTTAAGCAGCTTAACCTGAGGGCAAAAAAATTTTCAATCGTCGCATAAAAGGGAATCAAGTTTATTCATTATTTCACAAAATACTTTTATGTCTTCTTCGGGTACCGTGGCAAGTATTTGATCTATAGCATGGTAAAATTCCTTATGATGCGCAGCATGACCAGCATAAACCTGTTTCCCATTGTCCGTCAGGCACAAGGCAACTTCTGTATCACTTTTTGATAAAACCTGTTTATTAACCATCCCTTTTTTTACCAATTTATCAATCATCTGAGAAACCGCACTTTTTGTCACACCAAGGTAATTTGATAAACCAGTGATATTTATCTGAGCATGTCCTCCTATTGCATCAATGGTATGAATTTCAGCGCGATACAATAAGCAACCGACGCCGTAATCAAGCGGCTTTTTTTCAGTTGCTATGTACTTGTTCATTGTCTTCTCAAATACGTGGATAACAGTTTCAGTTTTTGTGTATTCCACTTTTATTCCTCCATAGTCCGCACGAGTTAATTAACTTAACTCACACTATCATATAATATTTTGAAAGTCAAGACTGATTAAAGTAATTTAGTCGCCGAAAAAGCCGGCTCATCGCTCAGGGCTGACAGTGATATTAATAATGCGCGTGAAAAAGGCACCTCCACATTTCTGTGAAAGCGCCTAATGTAGTGCTGTTATGAAAGATAAATCAAATTGCTAAATCGGAATTTTACTTTTTGTAAAACGCTTCAATTGCCTGCGCGAAGAACTCTGCCGCACCGTCCCCGTACTGCTGGTCGATTGCCCGCCGACATTGCTCATTTCGATAGGACTGTGCTACCGATAACATCAATCCCTTCTCTTCTTTCATCTGGCAGACCTGCTTCATGACAAAGCCGTACTCGCCGATAATCTCCTTCACCTCAAAGGAATCAAGGTCACAGTCGCGTTTGGTAAGCAACTTCTGTCGAATGGCATCCTCCCGCTTTTTGTAGCTTTCAGCGACTTCTTTGCTAATCGGATGCTCAAGGGTGTCCAAATAAGCGTCTTTCCCACCATACCACTCAACTACTTTTGCATAGCGTTTTTGCATATCCTCCGACGACATGACTTCCATATAATGCTTTTTCCACTGCTCAACGCTACCAAATTCGCTGACTGCCGTCTGGCGCATTTCTTCCGGCATACTGTCAAACATAAGCTGAAACATTTTCTCGATCTCTGTTCTGGTGAAAACTGAAAAATCCATTCTATTGTCTCCTTTCAGAATGTCATCCACGCTGGCGATCAGGCGTTCCATACGTTCTTTCTTAGCCACCAGCATTTCTCTCTGCATTCGCAGAATCTGATTTCTATCAAGAGATGGGCTTTCCATAACGACTTTGATTTCTTTCAGAGGAATATCAAACTCACGAAAGAACAGTATCTGCTGTAAAGTCTCCAGAGCTTTATCGTCATAAAGCCGGTATCCCGCTTCACTCTTGTCCGTGGGCGGAAACAATCCAATCTCATCATAATAGTGAAGCGTGCGCGCGCTGATACCGGTGAGTTCCGACACTTCCTTGACCGTTTTCATACCATCTGGCCTCCTGCTCTTGATATGACGACCATACTCTATGACGCTCCGTGAAGGTCAATAGCTTTTCTGAATTATTTGTTTATCTAATCGATAACTTTCAGTTTTGAAGCATGTCCATTGTAACATAGATGTCAGAACCTATCCATATCATTTTGCGTGGCGAGAACCGGATATTTATAGTCGTCGTTCCTGCTTTCCACGTACATATCGTTGATCATGCCATTGGTCAGAAGCTCAAGGTCCTGTATCGACAGGCCGAGTTGTACGCAGCGAAGCAGGAACAACGCCGTCGTCATTTCGCGTTCAGTCGGGCGAAGTTTTTTTAGGCTCCGATTCCGTTTGCACGTTGAGACCCCACAGGTCGATGATCTGTGGCAGGATCTGATAGATAGAGAAGGTGTTAAATCCGTCCAGCCGGTCTTCCGGCGTGTCGGGTACCTCCGGGTCGGCGTGCTTCGCCATTACATAGGCGATGTTTTCGAACATCTCAAGGCTCAAAAGATCCAGCCCGGAGTTGTCCTCGTCATTAGCTTTGACGGATTTCTCCAGCGAACGCAGGCCCTTATAGATGTCCCGCTGGAACTTGATCCTGTAAATACGCGGGATGACCGCCGAGGCCCGGAATTTGACAGGCTTTCCATCGATCTCGATTGTTTTACAAATGGTTCTCGGGGTTTTTCAAGTACCCATACGGCGGTTGTGGTAACGGCTCTCCTGCGTTTCCGCGAAGTCTGTGAGAGCTTCTGACTTTTCGGCTAATATCCCTAGCGTACATCTCGTTCATGACATTGCGGAACGGGGCCAGTTCGTTTTCTCCGTCGTCGCTGTCCACGCAATCATCAACGGCGACGAATCGGATATTCCTGTCCGGGAAATAGCCGTCAGTGTAATATTCCACCTGCAGATAGTCTCTTCCCAATCGTGACATGGGCTTCGGCGAACAAGATCGTCACAGGCTTCGGCGGCAAATTCAGCCCAGACGACGCCATTACCCGGGAACAAGTGGCGGCGATCCTGCAACGGTTTATCGAAAGTACAGCGGAATAAACAGTATAGCAATACAATCTTAGAGGGGGCGGAGCCATGTCCGCCCCCTCTAAGTTTGGGTGATAGTCGAATTCCCTCTAGTCGAATATCTATAGGTAACCTCTAAAAACACCGTTTTAGTGCCACATTTTATAACAGCACAGGAAAAAGCAAATTGATACAGAGTTTTCAAGGTTTGGAGCGCCCCCATTCCGGGCGTTTTCCTAAATTTGGGCGCAT
>Ga0183098_10653_pt1 | contig 46787 bp, 37 predicted proteins | sample BioMet9_FD_128884 | JGI IMG/M metagenome (GOLD analysis project Ga0183098, IMG submission 128884) | Microbial communities from bioreactor (seeded with sewage sludge) at Lawrence Berkeley National Lab, California, USA - Biofuel... | ecosystem: Engineered > Bioreactor > Anaerobic > Unclassified ...
TCTACTAAACTATAATATTTTTAAAATATATATTGTAATTTATTTCGTAAGGATTATAATAAAAATGATAGTAGACCGCATCAACTATATTTTGGGGAGAGTGATAATAATGAAAAAATATGTAGCACGGGACTTTGACACTTGCTATATGGAAAAATGCCCATGAAGCCTTATTATAGGCTTATTTTTTTGTCAATTTTTTAAATTGTTTATCGAGTAATGTTCAATAATGTGGTATAATATAAGGTAAAGGGAGGGATTCATCGTGCACCTTCATATTGTTAAGTCTAAAAATGCGCAGTCCTTATATGTGATTCGTTCGACGTATAAAAATGGACGTAATTCTTCTGAACGCGTTGAAAAGCTGGGCACTTATGATGAATTGTTTAAAAAGCTCAATGGTCAAGATCCCATTGCCTGGGCTAAGGCTTATATCGCTGACCTGAACGAAAAAGAAAAGGCCGGAAAACGTGAGATTAACGTTGCTTTTTCACCGGCTAAACTGATGGAATCAAATGCACCGGTTCTCTTTAACGGTGGCTACCTTTTCCTGCAGGCTATTTATTATGCGCTTGGCTTACAAACCATTACCAAAAAGATTGCTAAAAAACACAAATTTACCTTTGACTTAAACGGCATCCTGGCTAACCTGCTGTATGCCAGAATCCTGTTTCCCGCCTCTAAGCTCGCCACGATGCAGTTGGTGAAGAAATTCCTGGAGCAGCCTTCCTTCGAGCTGCAGCATGTGTATCGTGCGCTGGGCGTCATTGCCCAAGAGAGTGATTTCATTCAATCCGAGCTGTATAAAAACAGCCTCCAAGTGGCAGAACGGAATACCCATATCCTGTATTATGACTGTACCAATTTCTTTTTTGAGATTGAACAAGAAGCAGGCCTGCGGCAATATGGAATTTCCAAGGAACATCGACCGAACCCGATTGTGCAGATGGGGCTCTTTATGGATGGTGACGGGATTCCTCTAGCTTTTACTCTTTCCCCAGGCAACACCAATGAGCAGGTCACACTCACTCCCTTGGAAGAGAAACTGCTCCAGGATTTCAAGCTTTCCCGTTTAGTGGTCTGCACCGACGCCGGTCTTGCCTCTACGGCAAATCGGAAATTCAACGACAAGAAAGACCGGGCCTTTATTACTACCCAATCTATCAAACAATTGAAGAAGCATCTGCTGGAATGGGCCTTAGATAAAACTGGCTGGTATAGTTCTGGTCAGAAGAATTCCTTTGACATCACAACGCTCGATACGGATGAAGCGCTTGCCGAAACGTATAAGAATACCACGTTCTATAAGGAACGCTGGATTAAAGAAAACGGTCTGGAGCAGCGCATGATAGTCACTTTTTCCTTAAAGTACAGGAACTATCAGCGGACCATCCGCCAAGAACAAATCCAGCGTGCTATCAAAACCGTAGAAGAGCATCCGCAAAAAATCAATAAGACAAACCAGAATGACTATAAACGGTTCATCGCAAAACAGAGTATCACCCCCGATGGTGAGCTGGCTGCCAAAAATATGTACAGTCTAGATATGGACCGCATTGCCAAGGAGCAATCCTTTGATGGCTACTATGCCATTTGCACCAATTTAGAGACGGATGCGCTGCGCATCATGGAACTGAATCGTCAACGCTGGGAAATCGAGGAAAGCTTCCGGATCATGAAAAGCGAATTCCGTTCCCGGCCGGTATATCTCAGCCGTGATGATCGCATCCGTGCCCATTTCACCACGTGTTTTCTGGCTCTTACGATATACCGTTTACTGGAAAAGAAACTGGATAAGAGCTTTACCTGCCATCAGATTCTGGACAGCCTGCGCAATATGAATTTCCATAAAATCAGGAGTGAGGGCTATATCCCCACTTATGTGCATGATGAATTTATGAAAACTCTGCACGAAAGATTTACCTTTAAAACTAATCTGCAAATCATACCAGCACTAGAAATGAAGAATATTTTTAAAGACAGCAAAAAACAAAAAACATTACTCAAAAAGTGAAAAAAACAAAAAACGCCAAAACCCTTATGTAGCAAGGGTTTCAGGCGTTTTTTTGTCATACAAGTGTCAAAGATAGGATTATACACCATTTGAATTGGCATACAAAATGGTAAAACTTAAATTTTCCAGCTCTACTAAACTATAATATTTTTAAAATATATATTGTAATTTATTTCGTAAGGATTATAATAAAAATGATAGTAGACCGCATCAACTATATTTTGGGGAGAGTGATAATAATGAAAAAATATGTAGCAGAATTCATTGGGACACTTGTATTGACATTATTTGGCTGCGGGTCCGCGGCTATTGCTGGCGGGTCCTTAGGTACGTTGGGCATAGCTTTTGCCTTTGGCTTATCCATCGTAGCCATGGCCTATGCTATAGGCGATATTTCTGGCTGCCATATCAATCCGGCCGTTTCCTTTGGCATGCTCATGAGCAAACGCATGACCATCAAAGATTTTTGCGGTTATGTCATTGCCCAGGTCTTGGGTGCTATTGCGGCATCTTCGATTTTACTCTATTTGCTCAGTGCCTCATCTAAGTTGGCAAATCAAGTACCCATCAATTTAGGTCAAAACGGGTATGACGCCGTATCGGCTGTCGGATTGAGTGCTGGCGGGGCATTCCTTGTTGAAATCATCCTGACCTTTGTATTTGTCATGACCATATTAGGCGTGACGGCTGATGAAAAAATGAGCAGTGTCGCCGGCATCGTCATAGGTCTCTGCCTGGCGTTTGTCCATATCATGGGGATACCGTTGACGGGAACATCGGTCAACCCGGCGCGCAGTATTGGGCCGGCTTTGTTGTTGGGCACGGATAGCGTTGCGTTTCATCAGGTCTGGGTGTTCATCCTGGCGCCACTCGTAGGTGCTTTTCTGGCGGCTATCGTTTGGAATGCCTTGCATAAAGTCAATGCTTGATTTCACCTGAATATAAAAAAGGCGATTCTCTTCTTCCTGAGGAAGTGAGAATCGCTTTTTTATATTATTGTCAGTCCGTTATCGTTTCGGCCCGGTCGAGGAAGCCGCGGATGATGTCGCACGAGTCAGCAAATTTCTGTTCTTCTTCAGCCGTCAGTGGCATTTCCAATATTTCTTCCATGCCGTTTTTACCGATGACGCAGGGGACCCCGGCAGCGACGTCCTTTTGTCCGTATTCGCCGTTCAATGCTGTCGAGCAGGGCCATACGAGTTTTTGGTCATGGAAAATAGCACGGATTAACATGAGTGCTACATTGGCGATACCGAATTCCGTACAACCTTTGCCGTCGATTTCTTTGTCGCCAGCTTTTTTGACACTGATTTGCAGATCATCCAAACTAAGCTTGCTCAATTCTGGCCGTTCAGCTAACAGTTCGATGAATGGTTTGCCATTGATAAAGATATGGGACCAAACGATAAAACTGGAATTACCGTGTTCACCCATGCAAAAGCCTTGGATGGAACGGCGGCTGTAGCCAGTAGCGGCTGAAATGACGCGCAGTAACCGGTATGTTTCCAAGCTGGTGCCGGTGCAGAAACAACGATTGCGGGTCCAATTCATCTTGCGGCGGATATACTCACAGATAATATCGGCAGGATTGGAAATGCTGATCATGATGCCTTGAAAATCGACTTTCTTAAGATGGGACAAGACTTCATTGGCCATCTTAATAGAATCATCAAACATATCCAATCTTGTTTCTCCAGGACGGCGGCTGCGGCCGAAAGCCATGACCAAGATATCGGCATCGGCTAATTCTTCATAACCACCGGCGCGAATGATAGGATTCATGCCTGTAAAGGCACCGCTGATGCCGTCATCCAAGTCCAAGGCCTGAGCGGCGGCTTTGTCCTGCAAAATATCGATCAATACGATGTCGTCGGCTTCTCCTGATTGAATTAAGGCCAAGGCGACGTGAGAGCCGACGTGGCCGGCACCGACGATGACAACTTTACGTGTTTTAAGCATATGATATTCCTCCTCTATAATAAAGAACGTGATTACGAAACAATCTATTCTTAGTATACCGATTTGAACGGTGAATGACAAGGTTACATCTCAGTCGGATTTTTGTTCTAGAAGTTCAATTTTGAATTTTCGGCCAGGCTGGATGTATTTCAACAGAAAACGTTCTTCTGGTAGTATACGGGCAATCGTATTGGTGCGGCCATCGGCTGTAATGGCCGTCGTCACGATTTGCAGTTCCCCCATGTAGCGACCATAGGTTTCATTATCCAAGGTAACATCACCGGGTACTTTATCCATGCTGGCCGTATAATCTGGAGAAATAAAATAGTTTTTCAAGAGTGAGCGGCTTTCCTGTGCCCGTATGGCATCTCGTGCCGGGTCGGGACGAGCAGTGAGCGTATGAGATAACAGGAACGAAGCGATGGAGTCAGGATTTAACTGACGAGCTTGTATAGTGACGGTATTCTGGGCCAAATGGGATAGGGATTGTAGTTCATTTGCAGATGGCCGGGAGTCGCCGATGAATACGGCATCAACTCCCAAAGAAGCCAAATGGCGGCCTGATAGATCCACTGGCATAGAGCGATGGTCTTCCAGCGTAGGCAACCCTTCTCGTAACGGACTGCGCCGGCCGGCCTGGCTGGGGATGAATGCACCGACGCGGATGCCGGCTCGTTGCTGCCAGCGCGTCTGCTTTGTGAAATAATCCTCCGCTAGTCCCGTATGCGGCCGCGGATAGAAGTTATGCAGGCTTTCGATGTGCGTGAAGTCAGCACCAGCCTGTACGAGGTCTGCTGCCAATTCCGGGGTCAGTGTCGATGCATTCAACTGTACATCCATTTCTTTGCTGAAATGGGCAATGCGGGCCGGTGGACAGCCGAAATCAAACCGCACGGTAGAAATGCCTAATTCTTTCAAAGCAGACGGCGTCAATTCGTCTATTTGTAGTAATTCACAAGTTTCAGGAGAGACATCGGAAATGATATTGCAGCCGAGTTTGCGGGCTCTGTGGAATAAAGCAGACACGTCCCTTTGCAGGGAAACCGTATCGGTTTCGGGAATATGGAGTGATGTAAAAACCTGATCGATTCCAAGTGCCACAGCTTTCTCCAGCAGCTCCAGATTTTCTTCTAAGGAATTATCTAATCCCGGGTATAAAGAAATGCCTGTTTTCATGATGCATCACCTGCCGAATCCGGTGGGTCCTCAAAACCGATTAACCAAGTAGCGATGAAACCGGTCACATAGGCTATGCCTAATCCAATCAAATAAATGGGGATATTGTCTGTACCGGCAGCCAACGGCAGGCCGGATAAACCCTGAGCATAGGCACCTACGATGTAGGCTGCTTGAATGGCGCCGCCGCAGGCACCGCCGATACAAGCTCCGATGAACGGTTTGCCTAGCGGCAGGGTGACACCGTATATTAGTGGTTCACCGATTCCCATGATGCCGACAGGCAGAGCCGAAGCTACTGTCTTCTTTAACGTCCGATTTTTTGTCTTGCAGTACACGGCAATGGCGGCACCGACTTGTCCCCCTCCAGCCATGGCCAGGATAGGCAGGAGGATGGTCACGCCGTAACGCGACAATAGTTCTGCGTGGATGGGGGTCATGCCCTGATGGATTCCGACCATGACCATGGGGAGCCATGAACCGCCTAAGATAAATCCCGTAGCAGCACCGCCCCGTTCAATGGAGGTCGTAGCGGCATAGCCGATGACTTCTGACAGATAGCCGCCGACAGGTTGGAAGATAAATAAGGCTGCAAATGTGGAAATCAATACTGCGAATAGCGGTGTCAGAAACAAATCCAACATTTCAGGGACGATATCGTGCAGCTTTTTTTCCAACTTGGCTGTAAATAAGGCGACGAGCAATACAGCGATGATGCCGCCGCGGCCCGGTACCAGTGATTCATTCCACAATGTGATTTGAGCCAGTGCAGGGTGGGTGATGACAGCAGCCATGACGCCGCCCAGAATGGGAGAACCGCCAAATTCCTTGGCGGCATTGATGCCGACGAACAGGTTCAGCCCCCAGAACGCGGCATTGCCGGCGATGGCCAGCATTTGGAATACGGGGTAGGCGGCGAAATCGGGATTGATTTTGAAGGCGATATTGAGTAATCCCGTAATGAGGCCGCAGGCAATAAAAGCCGGAATGATAGGGACGAATATGCGGGATATTTTCTTCAAGGCCAGCTTCATAGGCGTGGCGTTTTTCTTGCGGATCGCTTCATGTAGCTCCTGACCGCTGCCGATGTGAGCTTGTTTGGCCATATCTGTCAACGTATCATTGGCAGCAGCGGCTGCAGGGGATTGCGAAGGCGATTCTTTTAGTATTGCGTTCAGTTCGTTGGTCACATGAGTGGCCTTGCCCGGTCCGAGGACGATTTGCCACTCATCGTCCATTTTATTGATACCCAGCACACCGGGAATTTTGGCCAGGTCTTCTTTCGTAAAATTCTCTTCACGTACATGGAGGCGCAGGCGGGTCATGCAATTGTGGGCGCTGATGACATTTGAAGCGGGACCGACAAGCTCCAGTATGGCCCGAGCTAATTCGTTATTATTCATGGGGTGGATCCTCCTTTATGGCGCAGGTAATATGGCCCTGGCAGTGTTGCAGACGCTCGTCGGCATTGGTTGCTGAAATGCCTAACAATACCATGAGTATTGCCGGCTTCGCCCGGCCGCCAGTCTGTGCCAAAGCGTCGATTGCCGTTTGGCGGTCACATCCTGATGCGTCCATGACGATGTGGCGGGCTCGTTCCTGTAGCTTGGTATTTGATGATTTGACGTCGACCATAAGATTTCCATACACTTTGCCCAGACGTATCATGGTTCCAGTTGAGAGCATATTGAGAATCATTTTTTGAGCTGTTCCGGCTTTCATGCGCGTCGATCCGGTGATGACTTCTGGTCCGACGAGGGCACACAAGTCGAGTTGTGCGTATTGGCTGATATGGGATCGGGCCGAGCAGTCGACGGAAATAGTTGCTGCTCCGATAGAGACGGCGTATTTCAGGCCGCCTGCTACATAAGGCGTCCGTCCTGAGGCGCTGAGGCCGACGACGATATCTTTGCTGCACAAGTTTTTGTCGATTAAATCATTCCGGCCCAGGTCTTCGGAATCTTCAGCGCCCTCTTTGGCCCGAAAAATAGCTTCATATCCTCCAGCTATCAGGCCCTGGATTTGTTCCGGGTCCGTGCGGTATGTCGGTGGGCATTCGACGGCATCGAGGATGCCCAGGCGTCCCGAGGTGCCCGAACCCATATAGAACAGGCGGCCGCCTGCTTGCAGCTTGACGGCAATGCAGTCTACAGCCGCTGCGATTTGTGGCAGTATCTGTTTGACGGCGTCGGCAATAGCGTGGTCTTCTTCGTTGATGATGCGCATCATCTCCAGAGTAGAAACTTCGTCGATGTGTTTGCTGTGTGGATTTCGTTTTTCTGTTGAGAGTGTTTCAAGATGTATCATGCAGTTTCCTTTCATAGCATCATTGGTCATTTGGATTTTTAAGCTTTATCTTATTATAAATCAAACGAGTATCTGGGCAAAGGGTAATGATATTTTTTATTCGTAGCTTTTTGAATTTTATGGTATACTACGACAAGTGAAGGTGATATATATGAAAGCGATTATAAATGGAGTTCTCATTACCCATAGAAAACAGCTATCAGGCCAGGTATTACTATATGATGACCGTATCCGGGCCGTTATTCCCCAGAACCAGTTCATCCCTGCTCAAGATATGGAAATCATCGACGCCGGTGGTGCTTTCGTTGCACCAGGATTTATCAACATCCATATTCATGGTTGTGCTGGTCGAGATGTGATGGATGAGGATGCGGGGGCTATTGGGGTTATGTGTGATGTTCTACCGGCTACGGGCGTTACCTCGTTCCTGGCTACGACAATGACCTATGACCGGCCGCGCATTGAGCGTACTTTGGCACGCATACGGACGTCCATGCAGGACCACCATGGAGCTCAGGTGTTGGGAGCCCATATGGAAGGGCCGTTCATCAGTCCAGTATATAAAGGTGCTCAGGCAGAAGACAATATTACAGCTCCCGACTTTTCTTGGCTGGAGCCGTATGCGGATATCATCAAGGTGATTACATTGGCACCGGAACAGGCGGCAGGTCAACGTTTTTTTGAATCGTGCCGGCATCATCACATTATCTTGTCTATGGGGCATAGCGCTGCCACGTATGAGGATGCTCGTGAAGCCATTACTCGTGGCGGCGTCCACCATGTGACACATTTGTTCAATGCCATGTCACCGATGCATCACCGCAAGCCCGGCCTTGTCGGTGCTGCTTTAGATTTTCCCGATGTGATGTGCGAACTCATATGTGATAATCTCCATGTCCATCCGATGCTGCAGCGACTCGTATATGGTACAAAGGGAGTATCTGGCATGGAACTCATTACGGATTCCATGCGGGCCTGCCTCCTTGGCGACGGCGTATCGGAACTGGGTGGTCAAACTGTGTTCGTATCTCAAGGGGAGGCCCGTCTGGCCGATGGCACATTGGCTGGCAGTATCCTGACCATGGATCGGGCCATATATAATTTTCAGCATAATACAGGCGCGCCGTTGCCAGAAATCATTGCTATGGTGACGGAGAATCCGGCGCAAGAATTGGGCTTATTCGATTACCTGGGTTCATTGGAAGAAGGGAAATATGCCGATATAGTCTTGTTTGATGAGGCATTGCGTATCAGGCAGACGATTATCCGCGGCAACGTAGCATATTCGCAGCAAAAGGAGGAAATGAATACATGTTTGGGTTCTTAAAGAGAAAAAAAGTCGATGTTTACGCTCCGGCGGAGGGTCCATTAATGGATATAACCGCAGTAGCTGATAATGTATTTTCGCAAAAAATGCTGGGTGACGGTTTTGCCGTAGAACCACAGGGCGATACCATATATGCTCCGGCTGAGGGAAAGGTGATCCAAGTCGCAGATACTCATCATGCTGTCGTATTGGACTGCAGCGGCGTCCAGGTGATGATCCATGTAGGTCTCGATACGGTCGCTTTAGAAGGAAAAGGGTTTACTCTGCGTGTTAGCGAAGGGGATGTAGTCAAAAAAGGCGTACCTCTCTTGCAGTTCGATCGGGCCTATATCCAGTCCCAAGGTAAATCTTTAACGACAGAAATCGTCATCCTTAATGCTGATGAAGCGGTCACAGCGTTGGAAAAGAAATGGAATCATGGAGAACCTGTTTTAATTCTGCATCTAAATTGATACAAAATTTTCTTGAATGAAATACAGCATCTAGGGTATTTAAGCCCTTAGACGCTGTATTTTTTTTGAAATCATCATGGTAGTTATAATTTTTAAAGAAAAAATGTAGAATAAAGCGTCATCAACGTGATATAATTGTAATTAATTTAAAATGATTGTTTTTTCATTCTTTCTATTGATTCATTGAAAGAAGGATGACGTATGAACGTAGTTTTTCGCATCGTGATGACGATTGTTATTGCCTTGGTGGGATATTTCAGTCTGATTCCGATGCCGGTTCAAGCGCGGACAGTCCGTGTAGGTTGGTATTTGTTGGAAGGTATGCAGGAATACGATACTGCCACGGGCTTATATGGCGGTTATAATTTTGCATATCTCCGAACGATTGCCCAATATACTGATTGGGATTATGAGTTCGTCATTTTGCCTTTTAACGAGTGCATGAAGCAGTTGGCCGAAGGGGAATTGGACATTGTCGGTAATTTGACAAAAACCCCGGAAAGAGATAGACAGTTTTTGTTTCCTGATAATCATGAAGGTGTGGCTGCTCCACGCATTGTCACGCTTGCTGAAAATACACAATATGGATATGAAGATTTTTCTTCTTTTGAAGGCATGCGGATCGGTATGTACGATTCTGGTAATTTGACTCAGGTATTATCCCGATATGCTGCTGATCATCAGTTCAAGATACAGCCTGTCGTATATGAACGTCATATGTTTAGTGATTTAAGAGAAGGAAAAATTGATGCTGTCATCATGATTTCCACGCAGCGTGTTCCTGGTATGCGTATTATTGCGCAGCTTCCGCAGCAAAAAATCTATTTTGTCACGTCGCGGGACAAACAGTGGGTATGTGATGGCTTGGATTACGCCATTTCCCAAATTAAATTTTATGATGTCAATTTTGACGAGCATTTGTTTGAGAAGAATTACATTGAAAGCAGCGACGCCGTCATGGCTTTTACTAAAGAAGAACGGGCGTATTTGGACCAGCGCATCACTAGCGGCAACCCTGTCACAGTAGTCTATGATCCGGCTTGGATGCCATTGGAGTATGAGAATGGCAGTACTCATTCCATGGACGGAATCATGCGGGATATTTTCGACATTATCAGTAAACAGACGGGATTGCAATTTACGTATGTAACAGCGGCAAACTTAGAAGAAATTAAACGATTGTATAAACATAAAGCCGAAGTTTACTCGGCAATGACCTATGATCTGGATTGGGGAAATTCACTCCAATTGTATTTGACCCAGCCAATTTTTGATATGCAGATATATATGGTCAGCGTGCCAGGAACATCCCATTTAAATACGATAGCTGTGCCGTCTGGTTATCATATGACACAAGAAGTGCTCAAACGGTACGGTGGCAACGATTCGGGCAATACTTTTGTTTACTATGATACGATTGGCGATTGTATCGATGCTGTATGCAATCATGATGTGGGCCGGACCTACATCAATGAGTTTGAACTCAATTATTACGTAGGCCAGCTTAGCCGCAAACAGTTGAATATGCAGGCTGTCGCTGGTTTTACGGAACCGCTGGGCATTGCCATATCTAAGCAGGAAAATCCTCTGCTGGCAAGTATCATTTCAAGGTCCCTGAGCAGTATTCCTCATAGTGATATCCGCGAAATAATCAAAAATAATACGTACCGCGTTACGGAGCCTGACATGATCGATTTGGTATATGCCAATCCGATCAAAGCGATTACAGTGGTTGCATTATTTCTGATATTTAGTTGCGGGACTTTATTTTTTGCCTATAGAAATCGTAAAAATAAGCTGCAGCGACAGGTATTGGAAGTTGCTAATGCTTCTAAAAGTGATTTTTTATCGCGCATGAGCCACGATATCCGTACGCCTATGAATGCCATCATGGGGATGACGGCATTGGCCAGCAGGGTGAATAGCTCGGCCAAAGTGGCGGATTATCTTGACAAGATTAATACATCAAGTCAGTTTTTGATGCAGCTCCTCAATGATATCTTGGACATGTCTATGATAGAACAAGGAACAATTGCACTTCATCCCGGACCTTATGATTTGCGGAAGTTTTCAGAGTTCATAAAAAGCTCCATTACGACGCAGGTCAAGGCTAAGCGCATTCGTTTCATTTTTGAGATGGATCCGGTACTACGAGGTGTTGTCGTCGATTCCTTACGGTTTAAGCAGATATTCATGAATTTGTTGTCCAATGCCGTTAAATTTACCCCAGCGGGAGGTAGCATTACGTTTTCCCTAATGGCCGAGGCCTGTTCAGGACATAATGTAAAAATATGTGGTCGGGTCCGGGATACGGGAATTGGCATGAATAGAGAATTTTTATCACATTTATTTGAACCTTTTACGCAAGAAGGTAAAAAGCATGTCAAAACGGCAGAAGGGTCTGGATTGGGATTGGCTATCGTGCGGCGCTTTATTGATTCACTGGGCGGGACGATTGACGTAGCCAGCGAGCAAGGGAAAGGTACAGAATTTACTGTTACTATGACGTTGCCAACGTGTGTCATTACAGAGCGGGCCGGACAAGTAGATACATTTTCGGGTATATTTCTGGAAGGCATACGGGTTCTCGTTGTCGAAGATAATGAAATCAACCAAGTTATTACCTGTCAGATATTGGAATCAGCCGGCGTTACCTGCGAGGTTGCCCATAATGGGCTGGAGGCAGTGCAACGAGTCGTGGATTCATCGGAGCACTGGTTCAATCTCATCCTTATGGATATACGTATGCCTGTCATGGATGGCATAGAAGCAACTCGCCGTCTGAGGAAGCTGGATAGGGAGGATGCGAGGACAATTCCCATTGTTGCTTTGACGGCAGATGCTTATAGCAATCAGAAGGAAGCAATCATGGACAGCGGCATGACGGGATATTTGACGAAACCTGTACAACCGCACGAGTTGTTGCAGGCCTTGAGAGATATACTGGATACCTCGCCAAAAGCATAGCCATCTCCTTTTGAAGGGCTGCTTATGTTGGTAATGGGCACGTTTAGATGATATAATCGAATTATTAGAAATAAGATTACGCATTGGTTTAGGAGTATAACGATCATGAGACTAGTACGGATAGCAGCTTGGTTTATCATTGTCATAGCAGCTTTCATAGGGGGTGTCCCGACTGCGGCACAAGCCCAGACAGTCCGCGTTGGCTGGTATTTGATCGAAGGTCTGCAGGAATATGAGCCTTCCAGTGGACAATATGGTGGTTATAATTATGAATATTTGCGTACGATTGCTCAATATACCGGTTGGGATTATGAATTTGTCATCCTTCCATTTTCAGAATGTATGCAGAAATTGGAAACGGGCGAATTGGATATTGTAGGCAATTTGGCAAGACTGCCGGAACGAGAGGTAATATACCTGTATCCCGTCAACAATGAAGGTCATGCTGGTCCGAAGTTAATGACGACTGTCCATAATGCCCATTATGGATATGAAGATGTGACTGCTTTCAATGGGATGCGTCTCGGCATGTACGGAGCGAGGAACATGATACAGGTCATGAATCGCTATGGCACGGCTCACCACATATCTTGGCAGCCCGTATATTATCAAAATCAAATGGATATGATTGCTGACCTGAATGCTGGTAAAATCGATGCGATTCTTGCCAGTGGGACCCAGCGTATCTCTGGTATGAGAGTATTGGCACAGTTGCCACAGCAGGATATATATTTTGTCACAACCAAGGGGAAGGAATGGGTGCGGCAAGGTCTCGATCAAGCTTTGTCACAAATCAAATTCTATAATCCGAATTATGATGAAAATCTCTATTCTAAATATTTCTCTGATAGAGGAAATTATGTCGTTGCTTTCACAAAAGAAGAACAAGAATATCTGGCCCAGCGCATTGCGGCCGGTGAAGCCGTACTCGTAGCGTATGACCCGGCATGGATTCCTGCGGAGTACAGGGATCCCAATACGGGTTCACTGGCGGGCGTAATGAGAGGAATATTCGACCTCATTGGGCAGCGTACAGGGTTGCAGTTTAAATATGTGACGGCTGACAGTTATGATGAAACTACACATCAGTATCTGAATCAAGTAGAAGTGTATTCTACCATCAGTTATGATTACAACTGGGGGGATCGCTTCAATGCGTATTTGACGCAGCCTATATTTGACGTACAGATATTTATGGTCCATACTGGAAATCCGGCTCAGTTCAACCGCGTAGCCGTGCCTAAGGGATATCATCTGACCAAAGAAATCATCAGGCGGTATGGAGGCGCCGATTCACTTGTCGAATTCGTGTATTACGATACGATGACCGATTGTATCGATGCTGTCACTAATCATGAAGTCGGCCGCACCTATATCAATGAATATGAGCTGAATTATTACATGGATAAATTGAGCCGTCAGCAGCTCAATATGCAGGCTGTACCAGGGTTTACTGAACCGACGAGCATCGGCGTGTCCAAAAATGCGGATCCATTGTTGCTTAGTATTATTGCACGGTCCTTGCGCAGCATTCCACCCAGCGAAATCAACGATATCATCATGAATAACACGCATCGTCCTATGTCTATGGGACTGCGGGATTGGATATATGTTAATCCTTTTAAGGCTATAGGAATTGCCAGTGTGTTTTTTCTGTTTGTGGCTGGAACATTGTTTTTTGCCTATTCCAGTTGGCAAAATCGTCGCCAGCGCCAGATGCTAGAACGAGCCAACAATGCTAAAAGCGATTTTTTATCTCGCATCAGTCACGATATACGGACACCTATGAATGCGATTATTGGCATGACTGAGCTGGCAGGGATGGAAAACCGGTCGGACAGTGTTGCTGATTATTTGAACAAAATCAATGTGTCCAGTAAATTCTTGCTCAGCTTGATCAACGATATACTCGACATGGCCATGATTGATAAGGGGAAAATCGTACTCCGTCCGGAAGCATATAGTTTGCGAGAATTTTCTGTATTTATTACGAGTGCTATTATGCCGCTAGCGGAGGCAAAACAGATTCAGTTTATATTCGATGTGAATCCGGATTTACAGGGTATCCGTGTGGACCCGCTGCGATTCAATCAGATTTTTATGAATTTATTGTCTAATGCCGTCAAATTTACTCCAGAAGGTGGTACAGTCACATTTTGTCTGACTGTGGCAGGACGTAAAGAGCACAAAATTGACCTATGCGGTGTTGTTCGGGATACGGGTATCGGCATCGCCCCAGAATTCCTGGACAGCCTATTCGAGCCTTTTACACAGGAAAATGAGCAACATGTCCAGATGACGGAAGGTTCTGGCCTGGGGCTTGCCATTGTAAAACGGTTCGTCGATGCATTAGGCGGTACAATTTCCGTGAAAAGCGTTAAGGGCAAAGGAACGGAATTTACCATCAGGATGATAGTGGAAGAATGTGATGTCCAAATCGAATCGCCAGGGCAGGAAATCCTGGATACGGCTGATTTGCAGGGAAAACAAATTCTTGTCGTCGAAGATAATGAAATCAATCAGGTCATCGTGTGCCAGCTTTTAGAGCATTACGGTGTACATTGCCAGCTCGCTGGAAATGGTCAAGAAGCATTGGATATGTTCACTGCAGCCGAACCGTATACTTATGATGTTATCCTTATGGATATCCGGATGCCTGTCATGAATGGTATAGATGCTACGCGCTGTTTGCGCCGCTTAGACCGGGCTGATGCGACAGATGTTCCTATCATCGCCTTGACCGCTGATGCCTATATCAATCAAAAAAATCAGATCATGGACAGCGGTATGACCGATTACCTGGCTAAACCGGTGCAGCCGCAAGCATTGCTGGACATATTGCACAAAGTACTTCGGAATCAAAAATAGAGCCTGCATAACGCAGACTCTATTTTCTTTAGTACAATTCTTTTAAAGCACCTTGGATACCTTTTGTCTGGACGAGCGTCTGATACTGTCGGACTCCGTCCTGAATCAGATTATCCATGGCGGTCATTCCCAACACTTCGACAGGTGCCTTATCGTCCGTCAATATATGAGTGCCCTTGGTATAATTGGTTAGTTCTGGCTGCAGAGATTTCATGAGGCGACGAAGTTCACTGTTTTGCAATGTTGTAGTATGTTGCTTCAGTTTAGTTACAAGCGAGCCCTGAGAACCAGCGAAGAGTTCCCGATTCGTCATGCCGGCTACATCGATGGTGCAAACCTGAGGAAAGATGGCAGCTATAGTATCGCTTAAATAAGCGTTGATGCTGTCGGCACCATCCGAATGCATATTCATGTTGACGACCATGATACCGGAATCGGTCAGGTGTTCCCTGACTAGTGTAAAGAATTCAAGGGATGACATATGAAACGGGATGGTGATATCCTGGTAAGCATCGACCATGATGACATCGTATCTTTTGTCCGTGCCAGCTAAATAGGCGCGGCCATCATAGGTTGTGACGTCGATAGATGTCGGCAGGTCAAATTCAGTGCGGGCTAAATCGGTTATTTTTTGATCGATTTCCACACCTTGAATGGAGGCACCGGGAAAATAGGTCTGGCATTGTTTGGCAAATGTGCCTGTCCCCATGCCCAATACGAGGATGCGCAGCGGCTTGTCTGGCCGAGACTGAGCCATGACCGGTGCTGCCAGTGCGTAATCGTAATACATGCCGGTCAAGCCGCCGTTTTTATTCATGATGGACTGGACGCCAAACAGGACATTTGTCGACAAGATACGGTCGTCCCCCCGGTCCTTGACTTGGAGGTAATTGTAGACCGATTCACCTTCAAAGCGCAAATCCTGTTCCCAGAATGCAAAACTGTCTGAATTGCCGAAGAAGGAACAGAGGACAAACAGGACGGCCGCCAAAGCAGCTTTCGTCTTTTCTATATGGGCACTTAAAAAGTAAATCAAACTGATGAGGAGCAATATACCTGAAAATAAGAGGAAAGTAATCGCTGTCCCGACGGCTGGAATGGTCAGGAATGTCGGTAAAAATGTACCGATAATGCTGCCGATAGTATTATAGGCACCGAGCATGCCTACTGTTTTCCCGGCGTTGCCCACATTGTCCATGGCATATTTGGCCAGGGACGGTGTCACCGTTCCCAACAGGATCAGGGGAAAGACGAACAGGACCATGCAGGATAAAAAAGCAGCTATCGTCAGCAGGTGGGTACTGATAGAGAGGACTAAGGCACCGGAGATGAGGATGATGATATACTTTCCCAATACGGGTATGGCAGCAATCCATACTGCGGCAATGAGGATACGTTTATACAGGTGGTCCGGGTCGGGATGAGCGTCAGCGCTGCGTCCGCCCCAATAGTTGCCGGCGGCCAGGGCAATCATGATGGTGCCAATGATGATGGTCCAGACAATTTGCGAGGAACTGAAATACGGTGCCAGCAAGCGGCTGGCACCTAATTCTACAGCCATGACGGCCATGCCAGCAAAAAATTCTGTCATATATAAATAGTATTTATTCTTTAAAATTGGGCGAGCATCCATATTCGGTTCCTTTCCGCTGTGCAGCCAAGACTATGACTTTTTCTGTTATTGAATATTGTACAACAAATTTTGAAAAAAGATATAGTCTATTTGGGCGAATGGTTGCCAGCAGTGAGGAGACTTCTCTGTGATACGTGGTATAATGAACCTGAATCATATTATGGAATGCCTGAAGGAGGCGTTAAGATGTCACGAGTGATTGAATTGTATGACTATTTGCATACTATTCCCGAATTGGGGATGCAGGAAGAAAAGACATCGGAATTTTTAGCAGAACAACTGGAAAAGGCAGGATATGCTGTCAGTCGTCATGTCGGCGGCGCAACGGGTGTCGTCGGCGTATACCATACGGGTGTACCTGGGCCGGTATTGGCCTTGCGGGCCGATATGGATGCATTAGGCCACAAGATAGACGGAGTGTTTTGTGCCCGCCATACGTGCGGCCACGATGGCCATTCTTCAATGGTGCTGACAGCAGCAGAACGGCTGATCCAGCCAGGCGAATTACGGCGGGGGACGCTTAAAATATTATTTCAACCGGCAGAAGAATTAGGGACAGGCGCTGTATCGCTGTTGCAAGGTGGCGCATTGGACGATGTCGATATGGTGTTGGGGCTGCATGTCCGCCCCAAAGAGGAAGCAAAAATGGGGGAAGCAACACCGGCCTTGTATCATGCGGCGAGTCAGCGATTGAAGGCAATCATCCATGGGACGCGGGCCCATGGTGCCAGGCCGCACCTGGGAGTGAATGCTATCGATGCGGCAGCATTGTCCATCATGGCAGTCAATACAATCCGCATGAATCCTAATGTGTCATACAATATCAAGGCGACGCAGTTTGAATGTAACTCCGGCGTTACCAATGCCATTCCCGATGAAGCCGTAGTCATATGGGACGTGCGGGCCGAACTGAATGACACGATGGACGCGTTGCTGCCAAAGGCCAAACGGGCTATCATCGGTGCCTGTGAATCCATGGGGGCAACGGCTGATGTGGCCTGGTATGGTCTCGTACCGGCAGCAGAATATAGCGATGATGCGACGGCTTTATTATCCGAGGCAATAGTGGCAGTTTTAGGTACGAAAGGCTTACTGCCACCGGAAAAAACGGCTGGCGGTGAAGATTTCCATAATTTCATCCGTCAGAAGCCGGGTCTTCATGCCGGTTATTTTGGCCTAGGCTGTGATTTGGAGCCGGGGTTACACCATCCGGATATGCATTTTAACATTGCCGCGCTGGAAAGCGGCGTAGATATATTATGTTATGCTGCTAAAAAGTATTTGGGGTAAAAAGAAACATCTCCTGAATTGAATCTGTTCAGGAGATGTTTTTTTGCGGAAAATTTAAATATTATAGAGAGTCTGCACAGCCGAATACGGCTTCACTTAACGTCGGATGGGGATGGATTGTCTTTTGGAGATCATTGACGGTCAAACCATTGGTAATGGCAATGGCTCCTTCCATGATAAGGTCACTGGCGTGGGGACCGACGATGTGCATGCCGAGTATCTTGCCTGTCGTACTGTCGAGGACGATTTTTGTCATGCCGTCTGTCTGTCCCAGAGATACGGCTTTACCATTTGCGGCAAAGTTATATTTCAAGCATTTTACACTGAAGCCCTGTTCTTTGGCAGCTTGTTCACTGAGACCTACCATACCTGCTTCGGGCATAGTAAATACACAGGCCGGTACGGCATCATAATTCATGATTTGGTCGCCGCCGCAGGCATTTTCTACAGCAATAGCTGCTGCGGCAGATGCGGCATGGGCCAACATGGTCCGGCCTGTTACGTCGCCGATGGCATAGATACCAGGTGCCGATGTTTCCAGATGGTCATTGACCGTAATGCCCTTACGCGTATAGTCGATGCCCGCTTCTTCCAGACCTAAACCAGCTGTGACGGCCCGGCGGCCTGCCGATAACAAGACGATATCTGCTGGCAGCGCGCTGGCTTTTGAGCCTTTTTCTACGGATACGATCAATTGGCTGCCGTCGCGGCGGATGTCATTGATCTTGGTATCGGTCATGACGGTGATTTTCTGTTTGCGCAGGGCCATGCCCAGACGGCGTACGACATCGATGTCCGTGCCAGGCAAAATCTGTGGCATGATTTCTACCACTGTCGTATGGCAGCCGAAGGCGCTGAAAACAGACGCGAATTCAAGTCCCAAGGCGCCGCCGCCGATGACGACCATGCTCTTGGGAACTTCCGTGATTTCCAAAATGCCATCACTGTTGAGGACGCCGTCGAGGTCGCCGCCGGGAATGGGCAGCCGGACTGGTTCCGAACCGGTAGCCAAGATGATATGTGTTGCCGTATGTTCTTCGACGCCGTTTTCTGTCGTCACGGTAAATCCGTGACCGCCAGTCAATTTCGCTGTACCGTACACGAAGGTAAGACCGCTCTGTTTGATGAGCTGGGCGATTCCCTTTTCCAGTTGTGCGACGACAGCAGTTTTGCGGGCCATGATTTTGGCAAAATCAAAGGTAAAGTTATCTGCGCTTAACCCGAATTCAGCGAGCTTTTGTAAATGCAGCCATTTTTCGGCGCTCGTGAGTAATGTTTTCGTAGGGATACAGCCGCGCTGCAGGCAGACGCCGCCTAATTTAGCTTTTTCTACGAGTAATACACTGGCCCCTTTCTGGGCTGCTTTTAAAGCTGCTGTGTAGCCTCCCGGACCGCCGCCGATGACAGCAATATCATAATTCATGTATGCATTCCCCCTCAATCTTCTTTCCAGCGGACATTCGGCTTGCGGGCAGCCAGTGTTTCATCGAGACGGCTGACAATCGTATTATGCGGTGCCTGTTGGACTAATTCCGGTGTTTCTTTACTTTCCCGAGCGATTGCTTTCATGGCTTGGATGAATCCATCTAATGTTTCCTTACTTTCCGATTCCGTCGGTTCAATCATGAGTGCTTCATCGACAATCATGGGGAAGTAAATTGTCGGTGGATGGTAACCATAATCGAGGAGCCGTTTGGCAATATCCAAAGTGTGGACACCATATTCTTGCTGGAATTTGGATGTGAGGACACATTCGTGTTTGCAATGTTGTTCAAAAGGTACGTCATAGGTCCCCTTCAATTGGGACATACAGTAATTGGCGTTCAGGACAGCATCTTCACTGGTGCGGCGCAGTCCGTCAGGACCCATGGCCAGTATATAGGCATAGGCACGGACGATGATGTTGAAATTACCATAGAAGGACTGCATCTTGCCGATGGATAACGGCCGATTGTAGTCGAAACCATAATGACCGTCGCTGCAGGTGATGATAGGGCTGGGCAGGAATGGTACTAAATCCTTCTTGACAGCTACCGGGCCAGAGCCGGGACCGCCGCCACCATGAGGGGTAGAAAATGTCTTATGCAGATTGAAATGCATGACATCAAAGCCCATATCCCCTGGACGGATAATGCCCATATTGGCGTTCATGTTGGCGCCATCGTAATAAAGCAATGCACCAGCATCGTGGATGATGGCTGAAATGTCTTCGATTTGGTGTTCAAATAATCCCAGTGTCGTTGGATTAGTCAGCATCATGGCTGCCGTATCTTCGCCAGCGGCTTCGCGCAGGGCATCCAGATTAACCGAACCATCAGCATTGGATTTGACTTCGACGATAGTCATGCCGCAAACGGCGGCACTGGCTGGATTTGTGCCATGAGCAGAATCAGGGACGATGACCTTCGTACGCTTTTCATCGCCACGGTGACGATGATAGGCGCGGATTAGTTTTAGGCCGGTCAATTCTCCGTGGGCTCCGGCAGCGGGCTGCATCGTGACGGCATCCATGCCAGAAATTTCTTTCAGGCATTGTTCCATCTGATACAGGACTTCCAGGCAGCCTTGGGCAGTGTTCGGATCCTGTAGGGGATGGACACTGGTAAATCCCGTATAACGGGCCATATCTTCATTGACTTTGGGATTGTATTTCATAGTACAGGAGCCGAGGGGATAAAATCCGGAATCGACACCAAAATTACGGTTGGATAATGCCGTATAATGGCGCATCAGGTCAAGCTGACTCAATTCAGGAAGCATTGCCGGTTTTTTGCGCAAAAATCCTGCCGGCAACTGGCTGTTCATATCTTGTTGTGGTACGTCGCAGCCAGGTAAATCGACAGCGATACGGCCAGGTCTGCTCAATTCAAAAATTAATGCTTTATCTTCGCTCATAAGGCTGCCTCCATTTCACGAACCAAGCGGTCAATTTCTTCTTTTGTCCGTTTTTCTGTGACGCACAATAACATGCATTGATCGAGTTCGGGGTAATACCGGCCTAAATCCAGGCCACCGATCATGTCGGCGCTAAGTAATTTTTTATTGACTTCGGCCACGGGTTTGGCGAGATGAAGGACGAATTCTTGATAGAAGGGAGTAGTGAATACGGGGCGGCACCCTGGCAGGGCGCACAGGGCATGGAAGGCATAGTGGGCTTTGTCATAACATTGTGTGGCTACTTTGCGGAATCCATCTTTGCCCAGGGCGGCCATGTAGACCGATGCCGATAAGGCACACAGTGCTTCATTGGAACAAATATTAGACGTCGCTTTTTCCCGGCGGATATGTTGTTCCCGTGCCTGCAGCGTCAGGACGAAACCGCGTTTGCCGTTACTATCGACAGTCTGACCGATGATGCGGCCAGGGATTTTTCGCATCAATTTGGTGTGGACTGCCATAAAACCGGCATAGGGACCGCCAAAAGCAAGCGGTAATCCCAGAGACTGGCATTCGCCGGTTGCGATATCGACGCCCAAATTGCCAGGAGCTTCCAATATACCCAATGACAACGGGTCTGTGACAGACACGACGTAGGCGCCGCAGGCGTGGGCTAGTTTGCAGATTGCTGCTAAGTCTTCAATGGAACCGAAGAAGTTCGGTGACTGGATGACGACAGCCGCTGTTTTTTTGCTCAGTTTTTGTTCGAGAGCGGCTAAATCTGTCACGCCGTCCTTTGAACCGATTTCTTCAAGCAAATATGCTTTATCCCGGCCATACGTTTCCAACACAGCGCGATAGTTGGGATGCAGTGTCGAAGCTACGAGTACTTCGTTGCGGCGCAAGGCGCTGCAGGCTAAGATGGCGCCTTCCGTTGCCGCCGTTGCTCCATCGTACATGGAGGCATTGGCGACATCCATCGATGTGATTTCACAAATCATGGACTGATATTCCCACAAAGCTTGTAAATAGCCTTGTGAAATTTCGGCCTGGTATTGCGTGTAGGCCGTGTAGAATTCAGAGCGGCTGATGACGTGATCGACGACGCTGGGAATAAAATGGTCATACGCACCGGCACCGAGGAAACAGGCGGCATCATCAACAGTAGTATTGTTGGCGGCCAGCTTCTTCATTTTTTTGACTAGTTCGAGTTCTGGCAGAGCCGGTGGCATGTCCAGTTTTCGCTGCAGGCGCAGTTCTTCCGGGATATCGTCAAACAGTTCGTCGACGGATTGGATTCCCATGGCATCGAGCATGGCCTGACGGTCTGCGTCCGTATGCGGTAAATAACTCCAAGGCATATTAATTGCCTCCTTCAGCAGTCAGTTCTTCATAAGCGGCACTATCGAGCAGTTCGGCCAATTCATCAGGGTTGCTCAATTCGATTTCAGCAATCCAGGCCTGGCCATACGGATCCTGGTTTACCAGTTCCGGTGCATCAGCTAATTCTTCGTTGACTTTGACAACCGTACCGGAAACGGGTGAATAAATATCGGAAGCGGCTTTGACTGATTCTACGACACCGAGTGTATCGCCGGCACCGAGTTCGTCTCCTTCGCCCGGGACTTCGACAAAGACGATATCGCCGAGCTGTTCCTGAGCGTAATCGGTAATGCCGATGACTGCAGTATTTCCTTCAACGCGGAGCCATTCGTGATCTTTCGTATACTTCAGTTCGTTTGGAATATTCATGGTTATTTTCCCTCTCTTTTATAAAATGGTTTTTTAATCAGCTTAGCGGCTATTTTTTTGCCGCGGATTTCTATTTCTACAGGTTGTTCTGGTTTGGCGTAGGCTATATCGATCATGGCCAGTCCCATGTTCTTATTCAGCGTCGGCGCATAGGAACCAGTCGTAATGAATCCTATTTGCTGTTCGTCGGCAAAAATGGGATATTGGGCCCGAGCCACACCGCGGCCTACCATTTCCAGGCCCATGATTTTACGTTTCAGGCCTGCTTGCTTTTGGGCGGCTAATGCGGTCTGGCCTGTGAAACCGTCTTTGTCAAGCTTGACGAAAATGGAAATACCCGCTTCGAGGGGCGTAATATCGGCAGAGAGTTCATGGCCGTACAAGGGAAGGCACGCTTCAAAGCGCAGTGTATCTCTGGCACCCAGTCCGGCAGGAATCAATCCGAGCGGCTTGCCGGCTTGCATCAGTTGTTCCCAAAGGTAAGGGGCGTCTTCAGGCTGGCAATAAATTTCGAACCCATCTTCTCCCGTATAGCCCGTACGGGAAATCATGACTGGTTTGCCGGCAACGACGGCTTGCGGTTGGAACCAATAATACTTGATTTGATCCAACGGCACATCTGTCAAGCCGGACAGAATCTTCTGAGCTAGTGGTCCCTGCAGTGCTAATTGCGCGGTTTGCGGAGAAATGTTGGTCAGTTTTACATCGAAGCCCTGACTGCTTTGGACCATCCACTGCCAGTCTTTATCGATGTTGGCTGCATTGATAACCAATAGATATTGGCTGTCAGCATATTTGTAGACCAACAAATCATCTACGACGCCGCCGGTTTCATAACACATGGGCGTGTATAAAATCTGCCGGTCAACTAAACGTGAGACATTATTTGCTACTAGCTTTTGCAGAAAGTCCAGCGCTCCCGGTCCTTCTACACGTACTTCACCCATATGGGAAACATCAAATAGACCGGCTTTAGTACGCACGGCATGGTGTTCATCCCGAATGCCGGAATACTGTACTGGTAACAGCCAGCCTCCAAATTCTACGATACGACCGCCATATGCTACATGCGTGTCATACAGCGGTGTCTTTTTACCTTCGCTCATCCCAATCCCTCCTGTCGGATGATGATAAACAATAAAAAATAGACAGAAACCAACGTTAAAGTTGGCCTCTGTCCTGTGTACCTGAGAGAATTCGTGATTACCCCTTCGGCGCCGCAACTGCGATCTTTCCAGAGTTCCATTGGACAGCGGTCCTTTTGCCTGAAAGTTTTTGCCAAACTGCTCCTTCGGCGGCTCATGTCAGCTCTCTCCCACTGTCTTCATATGGATATTTACTTGTTGCACTAATTATATTAAAGCCATGATAAAAAGTCAATGACTGAATGGTAAGTGAATTATTGTACAAATGATAGTAGATAAATTGCCGTTTTATCTGATATATAGATTTGTGGCATTTACTTATGGTGAGTTTGGGTATAGAGGTATTCATAGTAGAAAACACAAAAATAATAATATATGATGTATATATATTATTTGGAAATATTGTTTGGTTGCAGTTATATAAAAACATTGATACAATGGGTATAACAGTCGAATAGGAGCGTGAAAACATGACAGAATTAGACAGCTTGATCAAGAAACGGGATGAATTACTACTACAAATGCTGAAGACACAGCATGCCATCAATGAGAACAGCGGCATGAGTCAGAGTATATTGGAAGCCTTGAATTCCTATGGATTAGATTATTATGATCGGACCCACAAAATCAGGAATGAGGAAGTTGCGCTAGCAGAACAATTATCTAAAATCCAAGCGCAGTTGGAACAGACACAGAATGAAATCATGGTCAATCAGGAACAACCTCTTGGCAATGATGTCTTGGACCACAAGGTTTTGATCGGTACGTATGATTTGGTGACCGTCAACAGTTCTGTTATCCAGTATTCCCAGGCGGTACAGAAATTCGTCGATGAGTTATTGGAAAAGACCGAGAAATACCAGCAAGAAAACAGTGATACGTTGAATGCCTTGGCTGGGGCAGGCGGCAGATTAGCTCGCCGCTATGAACCGGTGTCAGTACTGACGGATGAACAGAATCAATTCTTGAAAAAGAATGAAGATTTTTTCCGCAAGCATTTCGTCGTTGGTTTTGACCGTGTAAAAAAGCAATTATATGCCATTCGGGCTCAGGCCGAAGCGATGGAAGACCGGTTGGAAGATATCAATGATGGAACGAATGCCATTGTTGAGCTGGCCGATTTGGTACAGGAAAAGAGAGTGGATTTTTCTTTCTTGGCTGAAAACTGTACTGCCATCGTAAATAATGCCATGGCACGGCTGGATTTCTTGCAGCATCACCAGGAATATGCAGCTTTTGCCGTGGCTCAATGGGAAGAATGGGCTAGTGCATACGCCGTATTGAGAACGACGACTGGCAAAGGCGGCGACCATGAACAAGAGGATAGGGAGTTCCTAAAGGAATTCGTACAATTCATGGATGATATGGGATTCTGTAAAATTGCAGACATCGACAGTGCTACCTTGACGGAATTACTCTGCAGGGATAAAGGCGTTGATGCCGATATCTTCGATACGAAGATGCTGTTCAATGCCATGTTCCAATTCTTGGACAGCAGATCCGTTGATACGGATGTGTTCTTTGATTATCTCAATTCAGACGATGGCTTGAATCCGGAAAAGGCCGATTCGTATACGTTCATCAAAACCGTATTTACGTTCCTCCACGAACGGCAAGCTACGGTTCCTAAAGAAGTCTGCCAGAGATTTGATGCGCAGTGGCATAAACAGTGGGCGATGATGGTGACGATGCTGAAGCCTGTATTTTTGAAAGGCGTAAAAGGTGGATTATCTGAATCAGCTATTCGTCAAGCCGTGTTGTTGCTAGGCCAATACAGACAGGCTGTCGATGTTTTTTATAATGAAGAACGGTCGGCCATATACGAACGTCATGCTGAAAAAGCGTACAGTGATATCCGCGACATGTTCGACGGCGCCTATGCACTGTTCCAAAAATTTGTTGCTTTCTACAAAGGCATACAAGACATAGTCCTGTCGTTGGAACGGGACGACGAAAAACTATTTCTCCTGCAATGGCCGGTGGAACTGTGGACCGTGCCGTTGGATAACGTGTTGAGTGAAGTAGCCAAGCAGAACATCCAGGAAATATCGCCTAAGGTGTTGGCACAACTGGCAGCTTTAAAACAAAGTGATTGGTTTTCCTGCCGGAATGACCAGGAAAAGGCACGGCAACTGTTGGCTGAATGCAACACGCAGTATGGCCAACTCGTAGAAAAAATCCAGTCGGTCCTGCCCTTAGTCAAATTGAGCGATCAAAAAAGTCTGCTTTAATATAGTTGGATAAGTTTTAATAAGATAATATCGGCTGCCAAAGGAAGATTCACTGCTTTAGCAGGAATCCATTCCTTTGGCAGGCTGATAGTTTTATTTAATAATATGCTTGCAAAATTCCAGAATTTAGTTATAATAAGGATATTGACATGGGGGCGTAGCTCAGCTGGGAGAGCGTTCGGTTCGCATCCGAGAGGTCGAGAGTTCAATCCTCTTCGTCTCCACCATATGAGAAAGTCCAGAAAAAATCCTGCAGTTCCACAGCTGCAGGATTTTTTCTGTCGGTAATCGGTATGATATGTTGGCGCGCTTATAAAAGAGCTCTGAGTTTTTGCGGCATGTAAACCGTCGCATCTGGGAATGTATGTTTTTGAAATTATTAGTATTGATGATATACTTAAATCAAATAAAGATTACGATTGATTAATGTTATAAGAAGGTACAAATGGGTATATATTATCCTAATTTATGGAAAAAACCACGAAACGTATGAAGACAGCAGGAGAGTTTTTGTAGTAAAATTGAACTAAACCGATGCTGCTTTATCTGCATACTGATTGAATAAGAGGATGTGAATTGAATGGATATGACTATAGTATATGGAAAGATGCTGGTTGCAATCTTTCTCATTGAGATTGTTGTGATGTTATGCTACTTTGTAGATAAGAAAACTCGAGAGAAACTTGGGATGTTAAAAGTTAAAAGATTAATCCTAGGTGTGATTTTTGGCGTCCTGGCCTATTGTATTCTCTCACTAGGAGTTTCTATCCACGGTGCCCTTGATAATATACAAGATGTCGTGCCTTTATGTGCCGGGTTGATTTTTGGTGCACCTGTCGGTCTTATAGCTGGAGTATTATCTGGTGCTTTAATCATAGGGTTTCCCCCTGGTGATTTTGTTCAAGTACCGGTAAGTATTTCCTTGTGTATATCCGGTGTGTTTGCAGCTTTTTTGCGTCATTTTATCTTTGATAGCAAAACAACTACTCCATTTTATGGTATGGCGGCCGGTTTAGTCGTTGCCGTCATTCATCTCTTGACCCTTTTGGTCTCCCACATTGATAATAATCAAAGTATCTACGCTGCATTTTCTGGTATGACGCTGCCTGTGCTAATTGCCAGTGCCATTGCGGCCATGCTCGCTTTATACCTGGTAGCGGCCATCGGCAAAGAAAAAATAACAATCCATACACATAAAAAGGGCATCGCCCAAACGTTCCAACGTTGGCTCCTCGTTTGTATCCTAGCCGCCTTTGCTGCTACTTGTACCTATTCTTGGATACTTCAAACAGCATTAGCCGAAAGAAATGCCGATAATTTGCTACGCCTGAATCTAATGGATTTACATGCCGATATCGTCGATATTTCCAATAAAAACCTACTCCGTATTGCTCGACAGGTAGCCAGCCGTATAACACCTGCTTACTATGTAAATGAATGGAACGGCAGGGATTTCCATAATTCCCTGTTATCGGCAATGACTGGCGAATATAACATAGTCGAAGTCAATCTCATTGATAGCCGTGGAATAAACATAGCCAGTACAGAACCGGATTTCCCGGGCTATAATATGGCCAATGGCCAACAATCCAGTGAATTCCTAGCATTACTCCACGGACAAAAGGAGCTTGTCCAAGAATATCAGCCCATCTCTTCGAATCAATCCATTTTTCGAAAATATGCCGGCGTTGCCCTGCCTAATGGCGGCTTTGCGCAAGTCGGATATGATGCCGAACATTTTCAAAACAGTCTTGATGAGGCAGTCAATGGTTTGACTCGTAATAAACATATCGGTGAAACCGGCGGCATCATTATTTGTGATGACAGTGGCCTGATAATCAGTGATAACGACACGAATGGCAATAATGAAGGTTTACGTCTTAAAGATATCGGTCTTTCCCTGAGTCAGGATTTTCCCGTCAATACAAGCTTTTCTTTCTCCTTCGGGGGCGTAGACTACAGGTGTATGTATGATAAGGCAGAAGGGTATCTGATTATTACCTATATCCCCTATCAGGAAGTCATGTTTTACCGCAATATTGCCGGTTATATTACAGCCTTTATGGAAATCGTCCTGTTTGCCGTGATTTTCCTGCTCATTTACTTCTTAGTTAAAAAAATCGTGGTGGATAATATCCACAAAATCAATAACTCACTGGCACAAATATCTGGTGGTAATCTGAATGTCCGCATCGATGTCCATACAAATGACGAGTTTACGTCCCTATCTGAGGATATCAATGCTACCGTAGATACGTTGAAGAAATATATTGCCGAAGCGGCGGCGCGTATCGACAAAGAATTAGAATTCGCCAGAACGATACAGCAATCTGCCCTGCCCTCCATATTTCCGCCTTATCCTGATAGAGCAGAATTTGATTTATTTGCCAGTATGGATGCAGCCAAGGAAGTTGGCGGCGATTTCTATGATTTTTATCTATTAGACCGAAATCGCCTGGCGTTTCTCATCGCTGATGTATCCGGAAAAGGTATACCGGCAGCTATGTTCATGATGACCTCCAAAACATTAATTAAGAGCCTGGCCGAAAGCGGAGTTCCTCTGGCAGAAGTATTTAATGAAGCTAATGAACGTCTTTGCGAAAATAACGATGCAGGTATGTTCATTACAGCTTGGATGGGCATTCTGCATATTGATACAGGGCTAGTTGAATTTGTCAATGCCGGTCACAATCCTCCGTTATTGAAACAGAATGGGGAATTCACTTATCTGCGTTCCCAAGCTGGTTTTGTCTTAGCTGGAATAGAGGCAATCAACTATGAGGTGCAGCAAGTACAGCTTGAAGCCGGAGATACATTATTGCTGTATACGGACGGATTGACCGAAGCGATGAATACATCAGAAGAACTGTTCGGTGAAGATCGGGTATTGGCGGCCTTAGCAGGCAAACCTGATATGTCGGCCCGCGACTTAATCGCTTATTTAAAAGAATCAGTCGCAGTCTTCGTAGATGAAGCCGAACAATCAGATGACATCACGATGCTGGTTTTGACATTCAAAGGTAAAAACAAGCAATGATTGACTCATAGCTATTATATATGGCATATTGCGGTTCTATATGCAACTAAATGTTAATGTTCAAAAAACAGATAGATGTAGTCATCACGACTAACTTCTATCTGTTTTTGACATTATCATACTAATTTTGCACCGATATCAAAAGCATTTTGACAATAGGTTGGGAACAGAGTATCTCTGGCTTTAGCTTTGTCAGCTTCGTTAAAGCATTCCACCTTGTATTTTGAATAATCATCGAATTGGTATGTATCACAAGCGTAGAGAACTTCCGGTTTTGTGAATACTTTTTCGATAAAGAAGTGCATTTTTGTGAGAACGGAGAGATAATCGAGTTCTTTCATCGTAGCTTCGGGAACGTTCATGGAGTAAATGAAAGCTGTCTTCATCTTTTTTGGTGCGATGGAAGAGTAGTCCATGTCATATACAAAATATTGGAATAACAGACGTTCCAAGAAGGACTTCATTTGACCGGAAATGTCGGCAAAGTATACAGGAGAGCCGAATATAAGCGCATCTGCTTGAGAGCATTTGTCCAACAATTCATAAATATCATCACGAATGGCGCATTTCCCATAGCTTAAGCTGCCCAAACGTTTACAAGCAAAACAACTTCTGCAACCAGTATATTGATGATCGTACAAGTGGATCATTTCTGTTTCAATATCTTTTTCAGCGATACCTTTTGCCAAGGCCGCTTCTTTAGCACCGTCTAAAGCTTTTTGCAATAATGTTACGGTGTTCTTGTTTTTTCTGGGGCTGCCATTGATAGCATAGATTTTCATGTGTCATATCTCCTTAGGGGGCTGAAAGATAATAGTGTAATGTGTTATGAGATGAGGCAATTGCTTGCCTTGATAGTATTAAAACATAGAAAAGCCACAAGAAACAAGTACGCAGTTTTTTCTGCCTTACTTTCACAAAAAGAACCGCCGGAAAAAATTCCGGCGGCTGAGAAATAGTAAATGCTATTTTTTTGTTGAGCGGGTTAATGACATTTGTGATTCGCCCCATTTATATAATTCATTCAATGTGGGCAACAAATTTTGGCCATCGTTAGTAAGCGAGTATTCAACTTTCGGTGGGATGGTTTGATATTCGGTCCGTTTTACCAGACCGTCTGCTTCTAATTCCCGCAATGATTTCGTCAGCATCATATTTGTGATACCCGGTATACGACGTTTTAATTCGTTATATCGGGTATTTTCTTTTTCATGTAAGTACCACAGAATGGGCAATTTCCATTTTTGCCCGATGAGATTTAGCGCATATAATACGGGGCACCTTTTTTCGGTAACATCTTGTAAGGTTGTATCAATGGGATATGTAACTTCCTGTTTCTTTGTCATGATTAAACCTCCCCAAAGTAAGGCAGAAAAAACTGCGTACTTGTAAATAACATACCTACTACTTAGAATGAGTATATCAGGTAGCACTAAGAAATTCAAGCCTGCGAGAAAAGGGCGAGTATATCGAAGCAACGGAAAAAGAAAAGCTTCAAGAAGCTCAGGAATTCTTGAAATGTTTGACGAATCATACAATTTTTATGGCTGAGCACATTTCAGTTCCGTATCGTGTATGTGCTACATTACCAGAAGACAAAAAGAAAGTTATTGTTGCAATTGAAAAAATAGCCAATGGAATTAGCGAAGAAAAGTTGAAGAGTTACAGAAAAGAAGTAGAACAATATTTTTAACTGGAGATGAACGATGATGGAATATAAAGGAACTATTTATCGTCCTCCCGTTGAGGCAAACACGTTCTTGTTGCCGGTGACGGAAGGTTGTACGCATAATCAGTGCAGTTTTTGCAGTATGTATAAAGGTGTTCCCTTCCGGATGGTAGATTTATCGGAAATAGAAGAATATTTAAAAGAAGCAACTACGTTGTACCATCGTTGCCAGCATTCTTTGAAACGTATTTATTTAGTGGGGGCTGATCCGTTTGCCTTGTCTTCAGTTAAACTAGAGATAATTACCCAATTAATACGGAAGTATGTGCCGGAGTGTGAGACGATTACCATGTATGCTGCTGTTAGGAATATTATGACTAAGACAGATGAAGAATTGCATAGGCTAAAAGAGCTGGGCGTGGATGATTTATATGTAGGTATTGAAAGTGCGTTAGATGATGTGCTTCTATGTTTAAATAAAGGCAATACGGCGCAGGATGCCTCAGAACAAGTGCAAAGGCTGAACGAGGTTGGCATCTCTCATATGGATATGCTGATGCTGGGGGCTGGAGGAAAAGGTAGAGGCAGAGAAAGTGCGCTTGCGGCAGCAGCGATGTTGAATGAAACAAAACCACGCATGATACTCATCAACACGATGTCTGTGTTTCCGGAAACTGATTTATATGCCGATGTGCAGTCGGGGAAATTCGTTCCTGCAAAAGAAACGGAGATTTTGTTAGAAGAAAAATTATTGCTTGAAAATTTAAATCTTCCGAATACGTATTTTTGGGCAGCCCATTCACTTGATTCAGTGCGTATGGCCGGCATGGTGGAAGAGCAACGGGAACAGATGATAACTGTCTTAGAGAAACGGATTGAAACGATAGATGAACAGAAATTTGAGAAAAACTTCCAAAGAATACATAGGCATATTTGATTAAAGGAGGCAGATTGCATGGAAAAGTCAATTTTTGATCCCGTTGATTTACATCATATCCATTTAAAAAATCGGGTATTACGTTCTGCCACATGGGAAGCTTTGGCTAAACCAGATGGTTCGCCATCAGCAGAACAGATTCTCATATATGAAGAATTATCAAAAGGAGATATAGGCGGTATTATTACCGGTTTTACTAGTGTTGCTGATGATGATAATTATTTCGGAGGTATGGCACGGTTAAGCAATGATACATTGATACAGCCATGGAGTCAAGTCGCCGATGTTGTTCATCGATATGGATGTCCTGTCATAGTACAGCTGGCTTTGGGGGAATTCATTCAGGATGGAGACATCTGTGAGCCGGATCAATGTTCCGTCGATCAAATACATTCACTTGTCGATATGTTTGGCGACGCTGCAAAACGAGCAAAGGAAGCAGGTTTTGATGGCGTACAGATTCATGCAGCGCATGGTTTTTATCTTAGCCGGTTCATCAGTCCTGCACACAACCATCGCATTGATGTTTATGGTAATAATACTACCGGAAGGGCAAAAATATTGCTTGATATTTTACAGGACATACAGAAGAAAGCCCCGGGCATTCATGTAACGATGAAAATCAACGGCAACGATTTTATGTTTAATGGTTTGGAGCCTTCGGCATCAGCTGTTATTTGTGCAATAATGGAAAAGGCTGGCATAGATTCCATTGAAGTCAGTGGCAATGGCACGTCAGTTGCAGGAATACATCCAGGTAGAGAAGAAGGATATTTTCTGCCTTTTGCTAAGGAAATCCAGAAGGCTTGTAATGTGCCGTTGATTTTAGTGGGTGGTCATAGAAGTATCGAGCATATGAATGATGTTATCAACAAAGAAGGAATTGAAATGCTTTCCATTTCTAGACCGTTGGTTCGGGAAGCAGATTTAATAAAACGATGGAAGAATGGCGACACTTCTCCGGCACAATGCGTTTCTTGTAATATGTGTTACCAAACACCGGGACATAGATGTGTATTTGTATTAAAAGCATAGGCAAAGAAGTGATGAACAAAAATGTAAAAGTCCAGAAAAGCTCTGCAGCACCACATCTTATTTTTTGAATCTCCACTCAAATGCATAGATACGATTTTTCTTATGCGTTTTTGATAATACTGATTGTGTTGACATAAAATAGTTTAGCACCCATACTGAATTTGTAAATAGTATAGACGATAAACTACTTTCTATTTCATTTTCAGGTATGTTTATAAGGGGGATTCATTATGCAATACGAATTTGATAAGATTATCGATCGTCATAACACCGGTTCCATGAAATGGGATGGAATATATACGATTTTTGGTGATAAAGCACAGGGAGCTCTCCCGATGTGGATTGCGGATATGGACTTTTCCGTTGCCCCGGAAATCACCACGGCTTTGAAAAAAAGAGTCGAACATGCTATCTTTGGTTATCCTCTGGCACCCCAATCATATTATGATGCCGTAATCGGTTGGATGCAGCGTCATTTCGATTGGACAGTCAAACAAGAATGGATTCATTTCTCACCGGGTATTGATGCTGCTTTGAATTATATCGTTCAAGCCTTTACCAAGACTGATGATGCTATCCTTATCCAGAGTCCGGTTTACTATCCATACACCGATTGTATTGTAGATAATCACCGCAAGGTCATTTTGAATCCGATGCAATTGGAGAATGGTGTGTTCAATATCGATTTTGCAGATTTCGAACAGAAAATCGTTGATAATCATGTGAAGCTGTTCCTGCTCTGCAACCCGCACAACCCGGGCGGCCGCGTATGGACAAAGGATGAATTGGTCAAGCTGCTCACCATCTGTAAGAAATACCAGGTCATGATCATCTCCGATGAAATCCATGCTGATTTGGTTTATAGCGGTTATAAGAACACGGCCTTCGGTACGGTTGCAGAAGGTGTCTATGACAACTACCTCGTTTGCACGTCAGCCAGCAAAACATTTAATCTGGCCGGCTTACACAATTCGAATATCATCATCCCGAATCCCGAATTAGGTAAAATCTTCTTTACGTACATGAATAAGCTCTATTTGCTCCGCCCAAATATTTTTGGCCAGGTTTCGACCGAAGCTGCTTATACCTATGGTGATGAATGGTTGAAACAATTACTTGCTTATTTAGAAGGAAACTTGAATTTCCTCATTGATTACATGGAAAAGCATGTACCTGAAATCAAAGTGATGAGACCGCAGGCTACGTATCTGGTATTCTTGGATTGCAACGCGCTAGGCTTGAGTAATGAAGAATTGCGTGAATTCATGCTGACCAAGGCAGGGGTCGTGATGGATGACGGCTTTGTCTTTGGCCCAGGCGGTGAAGGCTTCAAACGTATGAATATTGCTTGCCCGCGGGCAACGTTGGAAGAAGCTTGCAAGCGGATTGAAAAAGCTGTCAAGAATCGTTAATGGAAATTGAACGAAAGAGAGGCTTAATCTCACATATCTGCTACTCAAGCATGAAGATTTTTATAAAAGCATCAAAGCTTTGACAATTCATGAACCCAGATAGATGCTGGCTTCATAGCAAGGTCGAGGTTCAAGGTGGTAGCGTTTTCGTCTCTGCCATATGGAACAGTCCAGAAAAAGCGTTGCAGCACCACAGCTGCAACGCTTTTTCTGTCTATATCAGTGAATAGGGGTTCACGACCTATTTGGATGGTAATAAAAGAATTGGAATTCCTGTTAGGCTAGTTTTTCTGGATATTAATGGGTGCACCATTGATATTCTAATGAAAAATTCATTGAAATCGGCAGAAGCATTGCGAGCAGCAAGATAGGACAACGAGATATTTTCACATGGGGAGATGGCTGCCTGAAATAGCGGTGGACTTTGGGATTTTACGATATGATATTGAACGTATCGTAAAGTACTTGACAATGGAAAATTTGTATAGTAATATAGGCATATAGCTACTAGCTACATGCCATTAGCTAGCGATTTGTACTATAAAATTTTTGGGTAAAACCAATCATAGCCAATAATTTTTATGTCAGATTATACTTGGGAGGAAATGAAAATGATTGATAAAAATATTCAGTTAGATGAAATATTTCCACTGGCTGTAGCCGAACTTGAAAAATTACAAACAGGAGAACAATTTATTGTCAAAGAATTATTCAGAGGCTATGAATGGAATCGTACACCTAAAGGTTTGCGAACGAAGTTAGGTTCATTGTTCTTTGCTTATGCGAAAGGAACGGGCAGTACGAATATTAAGCCTTTAGGTAAAACTCCTCAGAATCAACAAATATATGTTAAACTGTAATTAATAAGAGCATAGGAGATGATCGTATGAGTTATACCTACACAAAATCGAAAATAGTGACCAGGCTTGAAGTATTAAAAAAGATGGAAAAATAGCAAGCTTCTATCAGCAGCCATGTCTGAATTATCGTGGGATTACTAGCGATACGAAGGAGCTATATACAGAGGTTATTGCCGGTTGGATACTTGAAAATCTGCCATTGTTTGAAAACATTCAGGTGATACCCAGACTGGAATACAGTATTGATGCACACGATGGCAAGTATAGTGAAGCATCCAATCGAGAAGAAGAAAAATTGGCAATGGATATATACAATCAAGGCTCCTTTGACCTAATTGGAAAAATTTTGAACTATCAAATTCCGTTAAAACGTACACTAAAGGATACGGGAGTTGGGAAGATAGACCTGTTAGCATATGAAGAATCCAAAAATATGGTGCGTATTTTCGAACTAAAACGAAAACAAAGTCGTGAAACGATGCTGCGCTGTATTTGTGAAGCCTACACTTATTCGAAAATCATTGATCGCAATAATTTGTGTAGTAGTTTTAGTGATTTGAAAGGTAAAAAATTACAATTTCAAGCGTGCCCACTTGTTTTTAGAAGTGGAGCTCAACATACGGAACTTTTAGCTGGTCGGCCGAAACTTGAAGCACTGATGGAAGCTTGGAACGTTACGCCTTATTATATAGATATGATAGATGGTAACATGACCATAACAGATCATTAGGTATTATACAGAGCGGAAGTTCAATAAAAACAGATAGGGGCAGTCATGATGACGCATCTCTATCTGTTTTTTTCGTATATTCAACAATTTATAATACCAAGCTGGCAAACTGATATAGCAAATTGGTTCCATATCCGGCGATGATAATGCTGCAGAGACGATTGACGTGGTGCAGCAGTCGAGGTGTAAATTTATCGCTGAAAATAGACACGAACAGGGTTAAACCGACAAACCATAGAATAGATGCCGAAGTCATGCCTAATAAAAAATGAACGATGTTCTGCGGAGGCAAGGTAGCCTGAAAAGCACCCATCAACATGGTCCCATCGATGAGAGCTTGCGGATTAAACCACGTGACGATGCAAGCAGTAGAAGCTGTCTGTGTCAGAGAAACGGCTGTGTCATGACGCAGCGTCGATGAAGGTTTTGTCATAAATAATTTCACCCCGATATACAGGACTAGCAGACCGCCAACCAACAAAATCATTGGCCGCAGGAATGGAAGTATTTCCATGATTTTACCAATCCCGAAAAAACAGCCTAGGGCCAAGGTCACATCGAAGAACATGACAATGAGTGCGGTCAATAATGCCCGGGCCTGCTTTTGTGTCAAAGCGCTGTTGATGACGAATAAGTTTTGCATTCCTATGGGTGCCAAATAAGCAAGTCCTATGGATAATCCTTGTAAATAATAAAACATAGCTATCACCGTCCCAACCAAATTTAACATATGATAGTATGAAGGATGCAGCTTCTGTCGCGATATATTTACCGGAAATAATGTTTGTGCTATACTGAATACATCACTTCATCCAGTACTAGCATATCTTAAAATTATTAAGCTGTAACCATCCAAATAAAATTTTATTAGCCAACCAAAAGGAGCTCCCATGAAACAAAGAAAAACAATTCCAGCGATTCATTGGCAGCCGGATAGGGAATTGGATATGCCTGTATATGCACAGATTGTCCGGTTTGTATGTAATCGTGTCGCTGCCGGCGATTGGGCAATTGGCATGACGCTTCCCTCTCAGCGTCAGTTGGCAGAAGCCTTCGGCGTCAATCGCAGTACTATCGTTACGGCTATGACCGAGTTGACCGGCGATGGTATTTTAGAAACAGATCATGGTGCAGGTACCCGTGTTGCCAGTAATACCTGGCCTATTATGATTAAGCAGGCTGTCGACTGGGGGACATATATGTCCGGTGGCATAATCAAGGCCAATCTGCTTCCCGTGCAAGCCATCAGCCGTTATGAAACGGATCAATCGATGACCCGCTTAGGCACTGGCGAGCTTGGCCCTGGATTATTTCCCTGTCATATGTGGCAAAAAGCGCTGGATGCTGTTTCTCAATCGGTTACGTCTCTTGGCTATGCCGAACCTTTGGGGATGCTAGAGCTTCGTACCGCTTTATCGGCGTATTTGCAAAGATGGGGTATTAGCGCCCCGCCTTCCTGTATATTAATTACTTCCGGTGCCTTGCAGGCGCTGCAGCTTATTTCTTTCAGTATGTTGCAGCCTGGATCTACCGTCTATACAGAAGCGCCGACATACTTGAAATCTCTTCAGTTATTCCAGTCGGCACGACAGCATCTCGAAGGAATTCCTTTGGATAGCGAGGGCATACAATATTGGCGGCTGCCTACGAAAACAGAGCAATCTGGCAGAAATCAATCCATTTTATATACTATCCCCACGAACCATAATCCGACAGGCATTACTATGTCGGTCCAGCGGCGCCGGGAATTAGTGGAGTTCTGCACGCGCTGGCAGCTTCCTATCATTGAGGACGACGCTTACGGTACGTTGTATTTTGGCGATGAAATCTTGCCCTCTTTGAAATCCTTTGATAAGAACGGCGTTGTCATTTATATGGGGACGGCCTCTAAATCGTTGGCGGCAGGGTTGCGAGTCGGCTGGGTAGTCGCTCCGGAAGCCGTCGTACAGCGTCTGGGCGATGTGAAAATGCAAATGGATTATGGTGCCAGTTCTGTATCCCAACTCATCTTTGCAGAATTTCTCAGGAGTGGCATGTACGATGATTACACCCTTTTCTTGAGAACCGAATTATTAAAACGTCGCGACAATGCTATTGTGGTGCTGGAACGGTATTTCAAGGAGATTGCCGTATGGAATGTTCCCTTGGGAGGTTTTTATATTTGGGTTACACTGCAGGTCAAGGTACCGATGGATGTGCTTTTCCGTAGAGCTGTCAGGGAAGGCCTGCTCCTCAATCCCGGTGATATATATGATTTTTATCCCAACCGTTCGCTGCGCATTTCCTATTCTTATGCTGGTTGTAGCGAATTCACTGCAGGTATCAAAAAGCTGGCTCACATTATAAAAGACATGTTAGAATAAAATTTTATTGTCTTGACAGTTGCGTTGTCTCGATAATGAGTGTACAATCAGTGTACTGGTATTTGTATGGCCTCTATTTGACAGGGAGATATACAAAATGCCCGTTGTATAGAGACAACGGGCAGGATACACCGGACGATACTATTTTTAGGAGGTTCTATCATGTTTTTTCGTACCAAACGATCTTTAGCAGTATTGACTGCGGCGGTTGTACTTTCTTCGGTCAGCGTCATGGCAGCAGAATCAGCAACCATTCCAACGGTAAAGCCACAGATTGCGCAGACGCAGGGGATGGAGAGCGCGGCTAAGGAAATGGCTCAGCAGGAAACCTTTGCCTTATTGTGGATGCGTTCTTCTGCAGAATATCGAGCCCTTTGCTATCAAGCCTATAATACGGCCATGACTCAGGTCGATAAGGCGTTGGCAGACCCAGCCCGTCAAGGCAAGCCGCTGGCCATCGTTCTCGATGCTGATGAAACGGTTGTGGACAATACTATGGGCATGGGAAAAAGTGTTGCTGAAGGCAATGGTGTTTTTACCAGCCTTTGGTGGCGGGACTGGATCCATTCGGCTCGGTCGGGAGCCATGCCCGGTGCGGCGGATTTCTTGAATGAAGTCCATCGTAAAGGCGTATCTATTTTTTATGTATCCAATCGCTATTCAAAAATAAATTATGATGCTACGGTTCAAAATTTTAAGGCTCTCGGCTTCCCTTCCGTCGATAAGGAACACTTGCTGCTTATGACGACGACAGGCAATAAACAACCGCGGTTTGATCAGGTCGCGGAAAAGTATGATGTCATCGTATATATGGGCGATAATTATGGCGATTTGCCCATCGGTCCGGCCAATCGGTCCATGGCCGAACGCAAGGCTGTCGTCGATTCTCATAAAGCCGATTTTGGTACGAAATTTATCGTATTCCCGAATCCGGCATACGGCAGCTGGGTCAGTGCGCTGCGCGAACATTATATGGCTCTGACTCCGCAGGAACGGGAAAATGTGAATAAGACGATTTTGGCGCAGTAGACATACGGAATATCATTACTGCATTCTCGATTTATAATAGAACTCAAAGCAGATAGAAAAAGTCATGATGATGGCTAATCTCTATCTGTTTTTTTCGTGTATCTATGTTTAGTATTTACTAAATGAACGAATCTATTTTGCAAAAATGATCGAAATTATTTAATCCATCTTCCCTTCAGATGGATGGAGCTTCGTACACGTCTTATTTCTTGTATGGCTTTCCGCGCTGTGGACCTTACTGGCACAGATCGTATTTATGGTTTTATTGCCTGGTGCTGCAAATGATGGGAACAGTCGGTTTGATTATGCTGCTGCTGATTATGAATTAAAAATATAATTTATAGACTTACGTCATATGATGTAAAAATATTAAAAAACGCATACATACAAATTAAATAACATATGGTAAAATGAAAATAAATATGACATTTTGAAGTTTAAAGCTGTGGGTGGGTTCAATTTGTAGAAAGGTCTAAATATGTGCATTGACAGTTAGTTAAAGGAGGCGTACAGAATGAAGAAAGCGTTATCGGTTTTTGGTACTTTGCTTATGTGTTTGTCAATTAATGTCTATGCGGCCGTGCCCGCAACGGATGCGGTTCATCCGTCATCCCAGCCTAAAACTTCAGTTACACAGACGGCGAACATGCCGGCTCATGTAGTTGATTCACATTTGCATTATTTAGATTTTCTGCAAAAAAGTGACGGCTTTGAAAAGCTAGTGAAGAAGATGGATCAAACGGGAGTAGAAAAAGCCGTCATATTTGGTATGGCCATGGCCAAAGAATGGGATGAAAACGCTCCAGCGGCACCGGCTTATTACTTGAGTAATGATTCTCGCTGCTATTATTATTCAGGTACGGACCATCTGATGCTTCAAGCATTGCGGCTGCAGCCTAAGGCTGTTCGTGATCGGTTTTATCCTTTTGTATGTGGAATCAATACGACTGACCGCTATGCGGCACAGCAATTGCGTCAATTATTCCAGATGTATCCTGAAATCAAAGGTATTGGTGAAGTAATGAGCCGGCATGATGATTTGACCGCGCTCACTTATGGGGAGCCGCCTCATGCGGATAGCCCGGCATTGATGGCAGTGTATGACTTGGCGGCTGAATACCATGTACCGGTACTGATTCACCATAATATTGCCGGTTCTTACATGGATAATCCGATTTATTTACAGGAAATGAAAAATGCTCTAGCCCATAATCGTAATACCAATATTATATGGGCACACGTGGGTATTTCCCGGCGTGTCGAAATAAGCAACTTGCCGCAGATTGCCGATCAGATGCTTAAAGAAAACAAGAATTTGTATTATGATATTTCCTGGGTCGTATATGATGATTACATTGTAAAAAATGAAAATTCTTTGAAGACCTGGGCAGCGCTCATTGAAAAGTATCCAGATCGTTTCATGGTTGGTTCCGATAAAGTGGGACACTGGGATACTTATAGTAATGAGATTCTCAAGTATGGTAAGCTGGTACAATATCTTAAACCTGAAACAGCGCAAAATCTGTGTGCTAACAATATTTATCGCTTAGTGGACCCCGCTGCAGTAAATTCAAAAATGAAATTGGCTGGCTAAAGGGAATGGACAGCTAGTACCCGATGGGCTGCGCGTTTACCGCTCAAACAACAGATAGGAGGTAGTCATCATGGTGACTACCTCCTATCTGTTGTTTCCTATGTATCAGAATACGCTCCCGTTTATCAGGCTGCCGTTTTTTGTTGTGTCTGCCTTTGGAATAAGTGTTTCATATCGATTTTAGTCCAATTGCTTTCTTCGGGGATCTTCAACCAGATTACTTTATTTTGTGGCTGTAGAGTCAATTCATAGCGAGTCAGTTTGCTTTTACTGCTGCCAGCGGATATATCACGATCCATGAGTTCCATCATCTGGGCGGCATCAATTTTGCCTTTAAATTCTTCGGCCAGATTCAAGAGGTTGTTCCGCCGGGTCACAGACTGCCAGCTCGCTTCATCCGTCGGTTCAGGACGTTGCCAGATTGGAGAAACAAAATGATTGGTCATGACCATTACGCCCGGTTTCGATACAGTATCACCACGTTGTACCCCGTCTACGTCCCATTCATAAGACCGAGCCGTTTTTCCATCTGTAGCACCGATGATATAGGAGGCGTTACATCGGATCGTAGCAAAAAATCTATCCAGATAGTTCAGGGAATCTGCATCCTGCATCATCGAGAAAAGAGAAAGTGTAGCATGTATCCGATCAGAAGCACGCTTTTTATTACCGGAAGGCGAACCATTATTCAATTCGACGAATAATCTAGCTTCGTTCAATGCATTGACAGCATAAATTTCCCCGGCATAACCAATGGTTGTTGGCAATTTTTTTCATGAGCACTGCTTTATCTGGATGTTTGAGCATATAAGGCTGAATTTTTCTCCCTGCTCAAAAGAGGCGGAGGGTACAGATAAATTTAGTTCTTCTACAGATGCAAATATCGGGTGTACAAAGAAGCTGCCAAAAAGAATAATAAAAAATATCAGCTTCATACGTAAAAAGATTTTTTGTGCCACTATAATTCGCATCCAACCGATTCTATTATTTTTAATTATATATTATCAAAGAAATCCTGACAATTCGTTTTGACCCAATTGAAGATTTCATTAATGATAACAATCTTAGAAACCAGAGGCGCGTTTTATATCTGTCTTTTTGTGTCTAATCACAGTATAATAATTACATGAGTATTGATTGAAATATATTTTGTTTTGGCATGTATCACCAGAAACAAGGGAAATGGCTTATTCAGACTATTATGAACCATCCCGGATTGAAAGCATTGCCGCATTTGACATTGTTTACGAGGACACCTGATTTTTATAGTGGAATCTACTCTGAAATTTTGAATCAGACATCCCCGGCGAAATTTATGGAGCGTGTATAATTATGAAACTACATTCTTTCAAAAGATGGATAGCTGCCATGGCTGTCTTATCTTGTTGTATTTTTCCTGCTGCTGTTATGCAGGCCAATGTCACCATACCTGCTACAGATAGTGGTATTGCCTATTATGGCCGGTGGAATCATTCTGCCGGTATGGCTAAAACCGGTCGGGGTGCTACGTATATCAAAGCGGGCTTTACCGGTACATCGATTGCCGTCAAGTTGAAAGATCAAGGTATTATATGGAAATACAGCATCGACGAAAGCCCTGTGCAGGCTTTCAAGCCGCATGATGCGGAAACGATTTTAACAGAATCACTGCCTGCGGGTACGCATCAGCTATTACTTGTGCGAGATACGGAAGGACAAGAAGGTATCAGTGAATTTTCCGGACTCATTTTGGCGGATGGAGCTAGAACCACTGCTCCCAAACCACCTCAGAAAAGGAGTATCGAAATTATCGGTGATTCTATTACAGCCGGTCTATGGAACATGGGCAAAGGGGATTTACCTGAATATGAAAACGGCTACATGGCCTATGGCCCGCAACTGGCCCGACTGCTGCATGCCGATTGGAGTATCATCGCCAAATCCGGCGAAGGAGTGGCCCGCAACTATGCTGATACGCCGAGTTTTCGTGTCCATGCCAAGGATGATTATGTGCGGACTTTTTTTTCGAAAGCAACCCCCAAATGGGATTTCAAGCAGGAGCCGCAAGTAGTCCTTGTCGCTTATGGTACGAATGATTTCGTCGATAAGGATAATAAACCGTCCTTACATCAATTTGCCAAGGCTTATACAAAATTGCTCCATACGATACGAGCAAAAAATCCCTCTGCTGTCATCATGTGCTTAGAACCGATTCCATCTTGGGTGGGGTCAGATGTCTGCAATACCATTGCAGGTGTTGTGGCTCAACTGCAACGTAAAGGAGATCAGCAAGTCCATTTCATTCCCATCAATGCTAACGGGCCACTGCTTCAGAAACAAGACTTTATTAGCGATGGGACACACCCCACCATTCAAGGTGATACAAAATTAGCGCTGTATCTCAAGGATAAGGTTGCTGATATCATGGGATGGCGAGATATAGCGATAGAGCAAAAGGTAAGTGCTAATTCTTGATGGCATCAACAATCTGTTTTTTACATATTTCTCAATATAAGCTGTCCCTTGCCATTATTCTTGGATTCATATAACGCTTCATCACTGCTTTTATAAAGCTGGGAAAACTCCAGGTTGCTGCTCTTACAAATTGTACAACCGATACTTATACCTACGCGTATAGCACCGACTTGAGGAAAGTACAGATTTTCTAGTAATTTCATCAATTTGGTAAAACGCTGCTGACAAATTTCTGGATTTGTTATGTCTAGAGCATATATGGCAAATTCATCTCCGCCCAGACGCCATAAAATATCTGTAGAACGGAATACAGAGTGCATGACTTGAGCTACTTTACAAATTACTTCATCACCCAATTGGTGACCATATTTATCATTAATTGATTTGAAATTATCAATATCTAAGATGGCAAAAGAACCAGATATATTTTTTTGTAAAAGCTGCTTTACTTTCAGTTCCCCGGAAGCGCGATTATACAGTTCCGTTAATGTATCTTGTTCTGCTGCTTTACAAACTAAAAGATAATTTTCCACGCCGGAGACTTTTTCCATTAGGACAAAAATATTAACACCGATGATATACGCCATATAGATGGGCAGATATAACATATCTGATAAAAACACCTCATAAGGTTTGAAGTAATAAGCGAATATTACGAAAAGACCGGCAAACAATAATTGATAGGATATAATCCGCCAGGGATTGTCGATTATGAACAGGGGTAAGATGCAAATAAAAAGTATGATGGTAATTCCTTGCTGGGTTGGATCTAAAACAGAGCTTGATAAAACACCGCCTATTAATAAAGGAGTAAAAAGCAGGTATTGGATGGCTCTGATGTGTTTAATCTTATTTTTTTGACAATATTTGGCTAGAAAAAACAATAATGCCGTATAAATAAACAAGATGGAATGAGGTAATAATAACCATCTGTAGTACGGTAAAATAAGGCCTAGACAAATGATGATGGTCGCCAGAAGTAAAGCTCCTTTAGAAAAGAGGATAAGATTACTACGATTGCGATTGTCTACTTCCTCTGAGCATAAATTTATACGATTAGCCAGACTATTTAATATATTCATTAATTTTGTCTCCTCTAGGTGCTTCTTTATATTGCCATTATAGCACGAAATAAAATAAAAATATAAACTAGTTTTAAATACGTTAAACTAATATTTTAATTTACAAGCCTTTAGTCATGGTAAACATTTTGGTTGTACAGCGGGTAGAGAATAATCATATAAGTAGTGATAAGTAAATTTATGTAGGGGAGATGGTTGCTTGTATTTTGAGTATGGTAGCAAAGAAATAGAATTTCTATCGCGGCGAGACCGCAAGCTTGGCGAGGCGATAGCCCGTATTGGTCATATAAACAGAGAAGTAGAAACGAATCTGTTTTCCTCGGTCATTCATCATATATTGGGCCAACAAATATCTACAGCGGCACAGAAGACAATTTGGAGGCGCATGGCAGAAAAAATGGATACTATCGATGCTGAAGGAGTGTTAAATCTTGGCAGAGAGGGAATTCAAAGCGTAGGAACTACCTTCAAAAAGGCAGATTACATCTTGGATTTTGCACAGCATGTCCATCAAGGCAATATCGATATGGATTCATTGTATTCTTTAACGGACGATGAAGTGATTCAGCAATTGTCGTCTATAAAGGGCATCGGCGTGTGGACGGCAGAAATGCTCATGACGTTTTGTATGCAGCGCCCAGATGTCGTCAGCTTTGGTGACCTGGCGATTTTGCGGGGCATGCGCATGCTGTACCGGCATCGGGAAATCGATAAGGCGAAGTTCGAAAGATATAGAAAGCGGTATTCGCCGTATGGAACCGTGGCCAGCTTATATTTATGGGCAATCGCCGGCGGTGCGTTGCCCGAACTTACAGATCCAGCTAAAAAGGGGGTAAAGAAATGAGGTACACATACCATTATCAATCGCCGTTAGGTGCGATGCTGTTGGCTGCAGATGACTTGGGACTGACGGGGCTTTGGTTCGAAGAGCAAAAATATTTTGCCAATCATCTGGCAGCGGATGCAGTAGAACAGGACCTGCCTGTATTCAGGAAGGCAGCGGAATGGCTGGACATTTATTTTTCAGGGAAGGATCCCGGCTTTGAACTTCCACTGCATTTTGTGGGAACGGATTTTCAGCAAGAGGTCTGGCACATCCTGTGCTCCATTCCCTATGGGCAGACCATGACATATGGGGAAATCGCGACACGGCTCGCTCATCAAAGGGGGGGACCCCATATGTCAGCACAGGCCGTTGGCGGAGCAGTCAGCCATAATGAAATTTCCGTGATTGTTCCGTGTCATCGGGTGGTGGGGACGAAAGGGAATCTCACCGGCTATGCTGGCGGTATCGCGAAAAAAATAGAGCTTCTTAAATTAGAGGGGGCATTCCAAGAGTCTTTTTATGTACCTAAAAAGAGTACAGCTCCTTGATAGGGCATAAAAAACAGATGGAGGTTCGTCGTTATGACGTCCTCCATCTGTTTTTTGGGGAGATTGAGATTACATAGTCTGATGCAATCTATTTAACGATATGAGCGAACAATGGATCTTGCCACAAAGATACAAAATCAGAAAGAAATATAGACGAAGTTGAAGTCATATTTCTTTGTAGCTTTTTCGTAATTAACATATGCGACGATTCCTTTACCGTCCCAATTTGCAATTCCGTACATCCGGTAGTCGTCACCAAAGAGGTCCTTATTTTTGACTGCTCCGATAAAAGTACCATCTTTGGACCAAACTTTAAGGCCGTCCGTTACGGCTACGCAAACATATTTGTCTGTCAGTGCAATTCCTGCGGCGCCGCTAATTTTATCCGGAGCTTTGAAATCCTGGCCGCCGAATTGGGCCAATTGTTGTCCTGCCGGTGAATACGATATCATGAGACCGTAATTACCTTCAGGCGGATATCCTTGCAAATAAACCGTGCCATCTTTATCTACAACTGCATAATCTACTTGCTTGAATGGGCCCTGTCCGGCCTTGGGGTCGACAAATCCCGGTTCTGTGCTCTTGACTACGCCGGCATCGAGGATGGCTTTTTTAAAGGCCGGTCCTAAGTAGAGATAGCCGCTTTTGCCATCAGGAACTGGGGCAAAACTATCGACGCAATTATCATTCATTACAACGGTCTTGCCATCTTTGAATGAATTTAACTTATTTCCGTGTCTGAAATAGATATATCCGGCAGCATCGGTAGTGGGGTTTTCAATGCGTTCTTCACTTGTCAGGATGCCATCCTTGAACATACCCTTGTCGATGGACAATACATTGTCTTTTAATGCCAGAGCGGTCAAATTCTTGCCGCCTCCGCCATAAATAAGCTTGCCCTGGTACTGGGCCAAACCTTTGATGGCAAAGACGGAATCATCTTTAACCGAGTAATCAGCCCATTTCTGTGTCGTAATATCCACATTTCCGACTTTTGCCTTAACGGGTGCTTCTACTTTTACTGCTGGTGCAGCTGGTTTCGTCTCCTTTGTCTCTTTAGTTCCTTCAGAACCGCCACAGCCAGTCAATACTCCCAATGCCATAACCCCACATAACAAAGCAGCCATACACGCTTTACGAATCTGAACCATATGACGCGCCTCCTTTTTAGGACATTTGTATACGATTTATATTTACATTATAGTATAACCAA